>JACKZZ010009660.1_pt1 | contig 21191 bp, 36 predicted proteins | sample 8027871 | NCBI WGS metagenome assembly JACKZZ01 (sample SAMN15724774, study PRJNA655200) | protist metagenome | isolation source: fluorescence activated cell sorting (FACS) single amplified genomes of... | place: USA: West Boothbay Harbor, Gulf of Maine | collected 2000-07-19
TCTAAAACAGTTGAAGCCACGAAGAAGAAACCAACACAAAAAGCACCAGCAAGAGTGGCCAGACCTGGAACGACTAACCGACCTAAATCGGCAGCACCTGTAAAGAAAGCGCAACAAAGGTTGGCTAAATCTGGCAAAGTCCAAGATGCAGCTAAAGTTTTTGAACAATTAATTTAATTTTATAAAGGAATATAAAAATGGCAAAGGTAACTAACGCATTTGACACATATTCGGCAACAGCTGACAGAGAAGATCTAAGTAATATCATTTACAACATCTCTCCAATGCAAACTCCGTTTATGTCATCAATCGGAAAAAGAAATATTAAAAACGTAGTGTTTGATTGGCAGACAGAAGTCTTACCTACTCCAAGTGCTGCTGGACAGCTAGAAGGTTTTGAACTATCAAGATCTACTTCTACAGCGACAACCAGAGTAAGTAATGTTGCAATGATCTCATCAAGAGACGCAACTGTAACTGGCTCACAAGACGCTTCAGACCCAGCTGGTAAAAGATCAGAAATGGCTCATCAATTAGCTATTATGGCTAAAGCATTGAAAAGAGACATGGAAGAAGCTTTATGTCAAAACGGTGCTAAAACAACTGGTGACGCTACAACAGCTAGGGTAACTGGTGGTTTTGAATCATGGCTAACATCTAACGTATCCAGAGGTTCTGGTGGTTCAGGTGCTGGTGGTGGAGCTGCTCCAGTTGATGGAACAGACAGAGACTTAACAGAAGATCTTTTAAAAGGTGTTCTACAAACTATGTTTGGTAACGGTGCTGAGCCTTCAATGGCTATTTGTGGACCACATAACAAACAAGTTATCTCTACTTTCACTGGTAGAACTCAAGCTAGACAAATGATCGATGCAAATACTGTAGAAGCTTCAGTATCTGTATACTCTTCTGACTTTGGTGAACTAAAAATCGTTCCATCAAATAGATCAAGAGAAGCATCATTGCTATTAGTAGATCCAGAGTTTGCTAAAGTATCTTACCTAAGAGACTTTAAAACTGTTGATATTGCTACAATAGGCGATGCACAAACGAAGATGATCATTACTGAGTTTGGATTGGAAGTATCTAACGAAGCTGCTCACGGAATCGTTGCTGACTTAAACGAATCATAAGTTTAGTCAATTAGCTTAAAGGGATGTTTCGGCATCCCTTTTTTTTGTGCTAAAATCTGTCTATGGCAAAGACAACATTAATAGATCATAGGAAAGGTTATAAGTCTGTATTCGCAACAGAAGATGACAAGGTTGTGTATCACACAAAACAGAACATACAACCAACTTTGGACTATGTAAAAAATCTATCTGAATATACACCTGGTAAAGATTTACGCCATGTAGCAGAAATACCAATGGTGGTATACCAAAGAGCAGTCCGAGAAGGATGGGCGCAGGATTCTGCACAATGGAAGAAATGGCTCAACCATTCAGATAACAAACCATTTAGAACATGGAAAGGTAAAGTATGACATACGATGAATTAAAAACTAATATTGGAAACTTCTTAAACAGATCTGATTTAACAGATCAACTTGACTTCTTTATTGATGCAACTGAAGCAGAGTTTAATAGAAGATTAAGAAACAAAGACATGGTAAAGCGTGCTACTGCTACAGCAGATGCACAATATATGAGTTTACCAACTGATTGGTTAGAAGCAATCAACGTAGAGATAACATCAAACGATTTTAGACCATTGTTCCAACAATCTTTAGAGTCACTAGACGTATACAGAAAAGCCAATAATAATGTTACTGGTCAACCTATTTACTATGCGATTGTAGATAACTCATTAGAGTTAGCACCTACCCCTGACTCAAGTTATACGCTACAATTAACATACTATGGCACTATAGATGCACTAAGCAGTTCTAATACAACGAACTTTATATCCACAGGATATCCAGATGCTTACTTGTATGGTGCTTTAAAACACGCTTCTATCTATCTAATGGAAGATGAGAGAGTGCCGTTATTTACAGCACAATTTGAGAAAGCATTAGAAGAGATGAGAATGGAACAAGAGAAAGCAGAGTTTGGCAAAGGATCTCTAATGCAAAGAAGAAGAACTTATGGCAAGTCTGGTAAAAACATTTATTATTGGAATAATAATTAGGAGACAATATGGCTGGATTTAGTGATTACTTAGAAGATAAAGTATTAGACCATGTATTTGGTGGTAATGCTTATACTGCACCAGGAACATTATATGTTGCTTTATATACTGTAGCACCAACAGACACAGGTGGTGGTACTGAAGTAACTGGCGGTTCATACGCAAGACAATCAGGAGCATTTACTGTTTCTGGTACAAACCCTACAACAGCTACTAATTCAGCTGCAATAGAATATCCAACAGCTACAGCTGATTATGGAACTGTAGTTGCAGTTGGTATTTTAGACGCTTCATCAAGCGGCAATCTAATGGCTTATGCAGATTTAACAACATCTAAAACTGTAAGTTCAGGCGATGTATTTAGATTTGATGCTGGCGATTTAGATATAACATTAGCTTAACAACATGGCCTCAATAGGCTACGGATTATATGGTTACGGGAACGCCGATTATGGTACTCCCGTTTAGCATTTTGGTGCTGCGACAATAGCACAAACCTCATCTGCAACAGCGGATAGTAGATTTGTTATTGTTGGCGCATCAACGATAGCCGCAACCTCTAACACTACCGCAACAGGTAGATTCGTAATTACAGGCGCTTCTGTAATAGCATCAACTTCAGGATTTACCGCAGAAAGCTCACTTATACATGATGGTGTAGCTACTATAGCTGCTACATCTGGAGCATCCGCAGTAGGTACACAAATAGATTTAGGATCTGCAACGATAGCAGCAACATCCAATGTAATAGCTACAGGTACGCAAATAGATCGTGGTGTAGTCTTTGGACCAGCAGTATCAGACATGACTGCTACTGGTAGGTTTACTGTAGTTGGAGAAGCTTTATTTGCACAAACAAGTGGGTTAGATGCAATAGGTGGTATTGTCTATAGAGGTGCTACCACAATTACACAAACAAGTGGATTAAATGCTATTGGTGGTCTAAAATGGGAAGATATAATTGTTCCCGATGATACTTGGACCGATCAAATAGTAGCAGCAGAAACCTGGACAGATCAATCTAATCCAGATACATCATGGACAACATTAGGCGAACAAGACGCAGCTTAAAGGATAAAATTTTATGGCAGATACATTTACAACGAATTTAAACTTAACTAAACCAGAAGTAGGAGCATCTACAGATACTTGGGGAACAAAGCTAAACGCTGACCTTGATACTGTTGACGGATTATTTAGCTCTACTGGTACTTCGGTAGCTATGAACCTAGACGGAGCAGTAATAGATAGTTCTGTCATTGGTGGTACTACAGCAGCTGCGGGAACATTTACAACACTTACAGCAAACACTTCAATTACAGGAACACTAGCAACAGCAGCTCAACCTAATATTACAAGTGTTGGAACTCTTACAGCTCTTACAGGTGGTACTGGAGATTTAAACTGGGATAGCGGAACTTTATTTGTAGACTCTTCTGCTAATGCTGTTGGTATTGGTACGACTAGTCCTGAGTCTACTTTAGAAGTAGCAAAATCTGACCAAGCAGGAGGCTCTACACTAAGTATAACTAATAGTTTTACAGGTGCAGATTGGAACACAGGAGATTTAATTGGTTCTATTAATTTTAGAACAGATGACACTTCTACCTCTCAACCAATTAGAGGTTCAATAAAATCTATTGTAGAAAACACATCTGGAGCTACATCTCCTGCATATACAGCTTTATCTTTTAGTACAGCAGCAGTAAATACTCTTTCTGAGGCTATGAGAATTAATAGCTCTGGAAATGTTGGAATTGGAACTGATAGTCCTCTGCAAAAACTTCATGTTAATTCAGGTACTGGAAACAGTTCTGCTATTTTTGAAAGCACAGATTCAACATCACAAATATGGCTGAAAGATTCAGCATCTTCTACAACATACCAAACAGGAATTGGTTGTGTTGGTGATAATCTGCTATTTAATAATGGTGGAGAAAAAATGCGTATTGACTCTTCAGGCAATGTTGGAATTGGAGCTAAATTATATTCTAATAGTCCAGTTTCAACTCTAGGCGGTTTTCAATTCTACAGAGACCATACAAATGGTGATTGTTTTGTTTTTGATACAACAACTGCTCCTTATGCTGGAGACTTAATATTTGGTACAACAAATACAGAAAGAATGCGTATTGATTCTTCAGGAAATGTTGGAATTGGAACTAGTTCGCCTACAGCTAACACAATTCTACACCTGAAAGACACGGATACACAGATTGAGCTAGAAAGCACAAATGGTTCAAATAGTGCATTTATAGATTTTGATGGAAATAACCTTCAGCTAAGTACTAACCGCAATATGATTGACGGAGCTTTTTCTAATACTGGAAAGAGTGCCGCAGCTATTACTATGGCTAGTCCTAGCGGGGGTTCGCTCATACGACTTGCCACAGCTTCAGCTAATAATACAACACCTACAGAAAGAATGAGAATAGACTCATCAGGCAACGTTGGAATTGGAGCTACTCCTAGAACAGACTATCTGCCCACTTACCAATCGTCTCTTGAATTTCCTTACGGTGGAATAACGGGTAATACCACAGGCATTGAAACTGCTTTAGTGTCTAACTCTTATAGGTCAACAGACGGTAACTGGAAGCGTATTAATACTGGATATGCTACTAGGGTAATACTTAATGCTGGTAGTGGTGCAGACCCTCTTTTTATCAATTACGCTGGAAATTCATCGGCTGGTTCAGTTATTAGTTGGAACGAAGCCATGAGAATAGACTCATCAGGCAGAATGATGTTAAATTGTACAGCAGCCGTAGGAGCTGTTTTAAACATTAACAACAGGGAAGGGAGTCAACATGCCTTAGAATTAGGTACAGAAACTACTGGTAACGATACTCTTGTTAAATTTCGTGGTAGTACTAATGCAGACGGTAGTGGTGGTGGTGAAAGAGGTTCAATTACCATAACAGGTTCATCAACTTTATACAACACATCTTCAGACTACAGATTAAAAGAAAATGTAGATTATGACTTTACTGCTCTTGATAGAGTTGCACAATTAAAACCAGCTAGATTTAACTTTATAGCAGATGAAGATACAACAGTTGATGGTTTCTTAGCACACGAAGTACAAGAAGTAGTACCTGAAGCTGTAACAGGTGAAAAAGATGCAGTTAAAGAAGAAGAATATGAAGTAACTCCAGCAGTATTAGATGATGATGGCAATGTTGTTACTGAAGCTGTAATGGGAACAAGAGAAGTACCTGAATATCAAGGCATTGACCAAAGCAAACTTGTACCTCTTCTAACTAAAGCCATCCAAGAACAACAAACAATAATAGAGTCATTAGAGGCTCGTATAACAGCTTTAGAAAGCTAATAACAAAAGGAGAAAAAAATGATTAATTATACTTGGAACGTGTCAACAGTTGATACTTACCCAACACTAGATGGTAATGCAGACGTGGTTTATTCAGTGCATTGGAGATTAAACGCAGAAGATGATGCTAATCAGGATGCTGATGGCAACAACTGGACTGCATCATCATACGGAACTCAATCTGTAGATACTTCAGACTTGTCAAGCTTTACAAGCTTTGCAGATTTATCAGCTTCAGACGTACAAGGCTGGGTTGAAACAGCTATGGGTAGTGATGCTGTAACAGCTTTAAAAGCTGGCTTAGATGCTCAAATCGCATTACTTATCACACCAACATCCGTTACTAAAACAATAGGTTAAAAATGGCACTATTGCCTGTAACTCCGCCAGCTGGCATAGTCAACAACGGAACTGACTATGCTAACAAAGGTCGTTGGGTTGACGGGAATCTCGTGCGTTTTGAAAATGGCTATCTTAAGCCTATCGGTGGTTGGTCTAAACTAAAAACTACAGCACTAGACGGAGAGCCTATAGGTATGTATGCCTATAAAGACAACCTGGGTGCTTCTATCTTAGCTGTTGGTACAAGACAAAAAGTTTATGTTTTATACGACAACACCTGGACTGATATAACACCATCTGGCTTTGTAAATGATGCCTCTAATGATCCTCTTGGTTATGGTGCATACCACTATGATGTAGAAGATTATGGCGATGCTAGAAGTCAATCTGGATTACCTCTTGATACAGGTCATTTCTCCTTTGATAACTGGGGAGAGGATTTAATCTTCTGCTTTTCTGGCGATGGTAAAATATACAAATGGAGGCCAGTTTCAGGCGGAACAGCTGATACTATAGGTACAGTTGTAACTAACGCACCTACAGGCTGTCAGGCTGTCCTAGTAACCAATGAAAGGCACTTAGTTGCTATTGGTTCTGGTGGAGATCCTAGGAAGATATCTTGGAGTGATAGAGAAGATAGAAACACCTGGACATCTAAAGCTACCAATACAGCAGGTGATGTACAAATACCTACAGGTGGTAGAGCATTACTAGCAGTTAAATACCAAAACGATGTCATTATCTTTAGTGATACTGGTATAGATAGAATGAGCTATGTAGGCTCTCCTTTTGTTTATGGTATAACCGCAGCAGGTGCAAACTGTAAAGCAGTCAGCAGAAGATCAGTAGTACAAACTGGTAACTTCCTAGCGTGGATGGGAGAAAACTCCTTCTTTGTTTATGATGGCGTTGTGCGTGAAATACCATGTGATGTGCATGATTATGTGTATGACCAACTAAACGTACCAGGAAGAAAAGCTTGTTGGGGTGGACACAACTCTAACTTTAACGAAATATGGTGGGGATTCCCAAGTGGCGCAAGTCAGTACAAACCAAACAAATATGTAATCTGGAACTATTTAGCAAACACTTGGTCTGTGGGAACAATGGATAGAGGATGTTGGATTGACCAAGGTGCGTTTGACTTTCCTATAGCTGGAGATTCTCTTGGTTTCATATACGAACATGAATCAACAACATTATCTAACTCGCCAAACTTAAATAGTGATGTACCATTTTGTACAAGCGGTCCAATAGAATTAGGTAATGGTGATAACTATGTGCAATGTAATCAGATTATTCCAGATGAAGAAGCAAACACATTACCAGGTGTAACAATAAGTTTTAAAGGTAAGTTTACCCCGCTAGGCAGCGAGACAGACTTTGGTAGTTTTACCTTTGAGAATGATGGATATACCGATGCTAGATTTACAGCACGACAAGTACAGATGACTGTAACAGGTAGCACAACACAAGATTTCCAAGTTGGTAATATAAGATTAAACCTAAGACAAAGAGGTAGAAGATAATGGATCTATCCTCACAAAGACAGTACATACAAAGAGCAACTAATGCTACTGTTAGTTTAACTACAACAAATCCAACCCATATATATACAGCACCCACAGGCAATGATTTTGATTTTGCTATTATTGAATCAATTTTAGTAACCGAAGATGGCGGTCAACAAACAGATTTTACTTTAACCATGACAAATGATGGCTCTGTAGTGCATACGCTGTGGTCAGAATACAATATAAACGCACACGCAACAACTGAATTATTAACGAGAAGTTTAATATTAACAGCAGGAGAAATTATAAATTGCACAGCTTCTCATGCAAACAAATTAAGTGTAATTATGAGCATCGTAGAATATGCAAAAGGTGACTAATACAGTAGTTGAATTACACCCAGAGGTTGTACAAGAACCTTGGGAAGTTGAATGGGAAAGGTGTAAGCCTTATATAGCAAAGGCTGTAAAACATCAAGATTCCTATACAATTGATGATGTAGAGGATAAAATAAGAAATGGAATAGCTTTATTATGGCCAGGTAAAGAATCAGCCATAGTAACTGAGTTTGCTTTTTTTTCTAAGAAAAAAATTATGCACATACTTTGTGTGGGTGGCAAATACGAAGAGCTAGAAGAAATGTTTAAATACATTGAAAATTATGCAAGAGAAGTTGGCATAAATAAGATAACAGGTAGCGGTCGTAAAGGATGGCTCAGAAAAATAAAACATCTGGGATTTAAACCAGATTATGTAGTAAGCAAAGATTTATAGGATAAGAATATGGCAGACCCAATGACAATAGCAACAGTAGTAGGAGCAGGAGCTGCGGCTAAACAGGCTTTTGACCCAAAAATGCCAAAACAAACAAGCTCCGCAGAAATAGACCCGCAAACACAAGCAAGATACGAAGATATTTATGGTAGAGCTAAAGGCGTAGCACAACAACCATTTATACCCTATACAGGACCAATGGTTGCTGGATTTAATCCAGATCAACTGCGACAGTTTCAAGCTACCAGAGGACTATTTGAATCAGGTATGGGTTATGACCCAACCAAAGCCTTACAAGGTATGGCGCAAGAACAGTTCAGACCTACGATTCAACCTGTTACTGGTTTTGCAGCACCAACTATACAAGCTACTCAAGCTCCAGGTGCGGCTCAAATACAAGCTACACCTACTTTTGGTGGCGCACAGATAGGTCCTGTATCAGGTCCAACAGCTGCACAAATTGGTCAGGTATCTACTCCACAATTTAGAGGTCTGTTAAGCCAAGATATAGGCGCTTATCAATCACCATATCAGCAACAGGTTATAGACCTAGCAATGGGAGACATACAGCGACAAGCTGATATAGCGCGTGGTGGTGCGCAAGACAGAGCAATAAGAGCAGGTGCTTTTGGCGGTTCAAGATCTGCATTAATAGAATCTGAATCACAAAGACCTTACGCAGAACAGATGGCTAAAACAGCTGCTGGTTTGAGGCAGTCTGGTTTTGAGCAAGCGCAAGCAGCAGCACAATCAGATCTAGCAAGACAACAGCAACTAGGCGTATTTGGTGCTGGCCAAGAACAACAAAGAGCATTACAGCAAGCACAATTACAACAGCAAGCTGGATTAATGGGTACAGAACAACAACAACAAAGAGCTATACAGCAAGCTCAACTTGGCCAACAAGCAGGTCTTGCAGGTCAGGATATTGCAGCTCAAAGAGCCGTACAACAGGCACAGCTTGGTCAACAAGCTGGTATCTTTGGCGCAGAACTAGGACAACAAAGAAATTTACAACAAGCGCAAATGCAACAGCAAAGACAGATGGGTGGCCTAGATATAGCTGGCAGAGCGGCATTAACGCAACCACAATTAGAAATGCAGGCAAGAGGACAGCGTGCTGGTTTACTAGGTGGCTTGCAGGCACAACAGGTACAAGGTCTTGGTTTGCTAGGCGGCATAGGTCAACAACAACAAGGACTACAGCAAGCAGGTATCGGAGCTTCTAGAGGTGAATTCCAAAGAGCGCTTGGTTATGGACCACAGCAGTTAGGTTTACTGCAAGGTGCGGTATTTGGCATGAGGCCTGGTGTAACCGAAACATCTACAACAACTCCAGGAAGTTACCAAAAAGCACAGGCTGGTGTTAATTTTTTAAACACACTAAGTCCTTTATTTAATCCACAGCAAGTACAAACACCTCCACAAATTAACATGCCTGCAACCTTACCAGGTACAGGTGGCTACCCAACAGGATAAAGATATGGCAATAGGAGATTTTTTTAAAGGAATAGGTCAAGGAGTCGGCAGAGGTCTTACAAGAATTGGAGGCTACGACCCTATGCAACAAGTATCTACTGAAGAAGCTGCAAGGCGAAGACAAGCTGGTTTATCTGCTTTAGAAAGAAGTTTGGGTAAATCTTCTGCTATATTATCTGGAGATCCTAGAAGATTGCAGTTGGCTGAACAACAAGAACAACAAGCAAAACAAGGTAGGTTGTTACAAGAACTTGGTAAAGATCCAAGATACGCTGATATGATTAAGTTATATGAAGCTGGTTTAGATCCAAGTGCGTTTGCTCCAAAAGTATCTAAAGGACCCTCTTCATATGAAGAATATATAAGAACAGACTCAACGCCTACGGAAGCAGAATATCTTGCATTTTTAGAAAGACAAAAAAAAGCAGGAGCTTCTACTACCACAGTACAATTACCTAAAGAAGAAGAGGAATATATAAAATCTTTAGCTAAACTTGGTCAAACAGATATTACAGAGTCCAGAAAAATTGCAACAACAAGCAGAGAGCTAATACCAAGATTGCAAACAGCGCAAATATTATTACAAAATCCAGACTTTGTAACAGGTCCATTAACAGAAAAGTTTTTACCATTAAAGAAACTTTACAATGATTTGACAGGTCAAGATCAAACAGAAGTAAGTGGACAAGAGCTATTTCAAGCTCTAGCCAACTATACAGTACCTAGAATGAGGCCTCCTGGATCTGGTGCAACTTCAGACTTTGAAGCTAATTTATTTTCAACAGCAACCATAGGATTAGGCAAATCAAAAGAATCTAACGAATTGTTGGTTGCAACCATGATACAGCAGGCAAAAAGAGAACAAAAATTATTAAAAGAAAAAGAAAATTATTATTTAAAAAACAAAGGTAACACAGTTGGTTTTGAACAATATCTAGAAGAAAATAATTTAGTACCTCCCTTATACCAACAGATTAATTTACAAAGCCAAGACATTGGTGAGTTTTATGACAAAGGATTAATTAGAAACGGTGAAGCTTATATTGATATGACAGATCCAAATTTTCCAAAACTCACAGTCTTTAGAATAGCGGATTTTGACTAATGGCAAACTATAAAGGAAAAAAATACACACCAAATAAATCTGTCGTAGATAGATCTAAAATAGGTGGTTTTAAAGATATTGTAAGATCTGCTCTAGGACAAGGTCTAGCTTTTGGTTTTGGTGATGAGGTCGAAGCCTTTACAAGATCATTGGCTAGCGACAAAGATTATGAAGATATAGTTGAAGAAATCCGTGCAGAAATTGAATTGTTTAGAAAAGAAAAACCAGCTTTAGCTTATGGCTCTGAAATAGCTGGAGGTATTTTTACTGGTGGTATAGGAGTTGGAAGAACAGCCTTAGGTACAGCAGGAAGAAGTGCTTTAACTGGCGGAGCTTATGGCGTAGGAATGGCAGAAGGTCCAGTTGAAGAAAGGCTAAAATCAGGTGCAGTAAGTGCAGGTTTATCTGGTATAGCTGGTCCTGTTTTACAAAAAGTATTACCAACAAAAACTCCACAAGCAAAACAATTAATGGATGAAGGTGTTGAGCTTACTCCAGGTCAAGCTATGGGCGGAGCAGAGGGTAGTGTAATAGGAAAAGGCATCCAAAGATTAGAGGAAACAGCTACATCTATACCAATGCTAGGAACTGGTGAGGCATTACAAAAATCAAAAGAAACTTTTAACATGGCTGTTTACAATAGAGCTTTAGATAAAATTGGTTATCAAATGCCTAAAAATATAAATATAGATGACGCACCAAAGATTTTTCAAAAAACTATATTAGATAGATTAAATCAAACCGTTTCTACTTTAAAGGTTAAAAACATTCCAGAGTTACAACAAAATATCTTTAATGTTTTAATAGACAGTCCATTATCAACAGCAGAAAAAAAGACCATAAATAATAAACTAAACAAAATGATCTTTGAAAAAAGTAAAAGAAAAACCGTTAGTGGTCAATTAGCTGGTAAAGATTTACAAAAAGCAGACTCATACTTAAATAAACAAGCCAGGAATTATTCTACAAGCACAGACGCAGCTCAAAGAGAAATAGGTGATGTATATTCTGATATCTATAGTGTTTTCTCAGACCATTTAATAAAAAATAATCCGCAATCAATAGTAAAGAATTATAAAAATGCAAAAAATGCTTATGCTGATTTATTAACAATATCAAAAGCTGGCACAGTGGCAGCTGGTGATTCTGTATTTACACCAAAACAATTATTAAGACAGTCCAGAGCATTAGATCCAACATCTGCAAAAAGAAAAAGTTTCACTGGTGAAGGAAGACTGCAGGATGTTGGAAGACTTGGTGAAGATGTCCTCGGTAGAGAGGTACCAGAATCAGGAACAATACCTAGGTTTTTAACATCTTCAGCCGCACTTGGCGGTCTTGGTGCAGTAGATCCTTTATCTGCTGGCATTTCAGCTCTAACTCTTGGTAGTTACCAAAGTCCTTTATCGCAAAGACTGTTATTAGAATCATTAAGCACAGGATCACAAGCGGCACAAAGAGCAGCTCCCTTAGCAACTACTGAATTTTTAAATCCCTTAACGCAATAAAACCATGCCACGCCAATCTGAAAGAGTTGGCCGATCTGGAGAATACTTAGTAGCCTCGCTGCTTTCTTTATATGCTGATACTGTAATGATAGTTCCGCACAGCGCGGAGGCAGACATCATCTTTGATGTTGACCATACTTTATACAAGTGCCAAGTTAAAACACAATCTAAAATACAAACACACAGAGTGTCATGGCAGTTTGATTTTAGGCGTGGTGCTTTTACCAAAGACAGATACTACGAGGAAAAAGCATTAGATGTTTATGCTTTGGTTGCTTTAGATCCGCAGAAAGTTTTTTTTCACTTACCCAACGGCAAGAAACAGATGACTATTACAGACAAGAAGTTACAAGCGATGGACTCGCTGGAGAATACCAAAAATCTATTTAAAGAGCTTCGATGTCAACAGACACTTTAGGATTATCGTAATGCTTTACAGAGTTCATACCTAAAGATATTAGATACTCAACCACTTTAGCTGGTTCTTTCTGCTCACTTTTACAAAAGTCCTTAAACTTTTTAGCAAGATGCTTGTTTATATATACAGGTTTCCTACCATTTCTTTCTTTTAAGATACGATCATCAAACTCATATAGATTCATATTGTCTCCTGGAGTTTTTATAACTCCTCGTAATGTTTTATTAACTCATTCAGATACCATTGGCATTTTTTAAGGTCCTGGATGTTTTCCTGCTTGTCTTTGTGTCTATAAAGATACTTCCATATATTGCCTTCTATGTAAGCTGGATATTTGCTAGCACCAACTCTATCTTTTATTAGTTCTATACACTCAATTTTACCTTGGTAGTGTTTTGGTCTATCTACCATGTCAGGTTTTATATCCCTTACCTTGTCCCACTCTTCTTTTGTTATATCGTCTATTGACATAATTTGCTCCTTTTTTATGTTTTAACTGTTGTATTCAAGTACATTTACATATATATTATAACAAATCACAAAGAAAAGGGAGATTTAATGAGCGAAGATAGGAATTTTTTAGATACCAAGCAGCTAGCCGATAGATGGAGACGATCTCCTAGAACTATAGAAGGCTGGAGAAATAAAAAAATAGGACCAGACTATTTAAACCTAAACGGCAAAATTGTATATGACATTGAAGAGATCATAAAAGCCGAAGAGGAAGCAAAGGTATCACATGAAACACGCACTACTTAGTCCGTCAGCTGCTGAGAAATGGACAAATTGTCCAGGTATGCCTACGCTTGCGGCAAAGGTAGACTATCAAGTTGGTTTACCTGCAGCTGTCGGAACACTTATACACAACATGACAGAACAACTATTAAAAGGTTTTCTTGTTGATGTAACTTTAGAAGATTATTGGCTAGGTAAAAAAGAATATGTAGAAGATTTTGAAATCGTAGTTGATCAAGATATGATCGACTGTGCAAAAATTTATGTAGATTATGTACAAGAGAGAGCAAAAAGATTAAACGGGAAGCTGTTAGTAGAACAGAAGGTTAGGTTACAAGAAATATCAGAAAACCTTTATGGTTATGCAGACGCTATTATCATAAGTCCACACAAAATGTGTGTTATAGATTTAAAGACAGGTAAGTATCCCGTAAGTCCAGAACATAATAAACAAGCCATGATATATGCAATAGGCGCATTATCACGATATGGCAATGAAGATACTGAAGTTGAAATTACGATAGTCCAACCACGAGCAACATGGGGTGGTGGGCCTATAAAAACTTGGACAACCACCGCAGAATACTTGGTGGATTGGGCATACGATTTCTTACAGCCATGCGTTGATGCGTGCTTAGAAGAAAAACCTGTATACGTCTACGGGGATCATTGTCGCTTTTGCAACGCAAGAAGCATTTGTGACTTATATAAACAATATAATGAAGGAGAAAATAATGACGGAAAAAAATGAACCAATAACTTTTAGCTTTGAAGAAGGCGGAAAGGAATATAACTTAGATGATCTTAACGATGACCAAAAGTTAGCTTACAACAAGCTAATGATGGTAGACCAACAAAAAAATGAGTTGGTTTCTAATGCAAATTTTGAATTAGAAAAGCTGGACATTTTAAGAATAGAATATCAAAAAAGACTCAAAGAATCTGTAGAGTCTGAAACCGTAATAGAGGTTGCAGAATGAGTCTAGCTGATATACGCAAAAAATCTATACAAAAACCACCACGAATCATAGTGCATGGAGAGGCCGCTGTAGGTAAAACTTACCTTGCGTCACAAACAAGAAATCCAATTATGTTAGATGTGGAAGATGGTTTGGGTAAGATAGAAATGGATAACATACCGTGTAAAACATATGCAGATGTTATGACAAACTTAGAAGAGCTTGCAACAGAGAGTCATGAATACAAAACAGTTTGTATAGATTCTTTAGACTGGTTTGAACGCCTGTTATGGGAAAAAGTTTGCGATGACAATAGCTGGAAATCCATTGATCAACCAAGTTATGGTAAAGGCTATGCAGAGACACTTCGTTACTGGGGTGACTATATAGGAAAACTTAATAGGCTGAGAGATAAAGGGATGATGATATTCCAGATATGTCATAGCGAGGTAAGAAAAGTGGAAGATCCACGAATCGAAGCCTACGACAGATATTCTCTTAAACTTCACAAGAAAGCTTCAGCGTTATTGTTGGAACATTCGGATGCTTGCTTTTTTGCAGCTAAAAAGTTGGGGACTATTAAAGTGCAAGGTAAAAGTGGTATGACTACTAAAACTGTATCTGGTGATAGAATTATTTATTCTAACAATGATCCAGCCTACCTTGCAAAAAACAGATATAACTTACCAGATGAACTGCCAATGGAGTGGTCTGTCATCCGAGAGGAAATGTTGAAGTGAGTATATTATCTGATGTTGATGTGGTACAGCATGATCTGGATAGAATTACAAAACGACTTAATGATTTAATGCAGAAAGTTGATTTTGAAAATAGTTCCTACCCTGTAGAAACTTATGACAGGCTTGCTGATTTAAAAACGGATTGTGAAGACTTGAATGATTACTTAAATACTTATTCATCTTACGATCCAGGTTAATCTAAATAGGAGTAATTTAATGGATTTAACAAAATATGATTTGAATAACATAGATTCTGGTGAAGAATCAAAAGCAAAAATAGAACCAGGTGTACATACATTACATTTTGATGGTTACGAGGTTGTTAACGGAAGAAACAACTGGGAAGCAATTAAAGTGTTTTTTACTGTAGGTGACTCAGGTTTTAAAATTAACCATGCGTTCACAATGGGACATGACAACCCAGACGTTGTGAGACGTGGTAAACATTCATTTAAGGCAATGGCTGACGCAATGGGTGTTACTTCGTTGAGTAGTATGGATAATTTCATGGATAAAAAAGTACAAGCGCCATTAAAAAATGACGATGATGATAAATACTTGGTTATTGATGAAAACTTCGGTAAGAATTGGAAACCTGCAACAGGTGGTGTTAAAAAACCAGTTGTTGAGGATGACAATATTAAAGCTGGTCCGTCTGAAGCAGACTTATCAGCTATGGGTAGTACGGTTGCGAGCGAGGATGACGCACCGTTTTAACCCAAAGAACAGGCCTGCATTATGTGCTTATTGTAAGCGCCCTGCAGGCCCTTTTTTAAAAGAAGATGGTGAATATTGGTTAGGAGCGTGCAGCATGGATCACTTAAAAAAGATTGGAGAGGGCAAGAGATTGCCAAATAAAGCACAACTGAATGACGAAGGTGTTGAATACTCCATTGCACAAACCAAAGATATTTATGTGGAACTGGCTAGAGAAGAAGACAACAAAGCGTTACATCTATGGGATAGAGAAAAAAGAAAGCGCGTCTTTGCTACTATAGTCAGGGAATATTTAAACTGGGCGAATACAACAGCTCAACAAGACGATGAAAGGGCAAAAAATGGATCTGACGAAATACTTTCCAAACGGAAATGAACTAGAGCAAAACAAAAGTAAAGACACAAGCGACTTAATAAATGAAATGCAGGCGCAAGGCTTGCGAGTTGATTACCTAGAAATAACAGGCGAAATAGTAAGAGTGCCAGTCAATGAACTTGCTGGTATTAAGCAAGATTCATCTGGACAAAAATCTGGTTATTATGTTGTCAATGAACTAAACGGTAATTACTTCGCAACCTTTGGTAATTGGAAAACAGGGTTTGAGGGTAAATGGTCAAGCATTAACACTCAATCTATGACAACTGAGCAAAGAGAAGGTTTACAGAGACAGTTGCAAGAGGCCAAGGAAAGGCATCAAGAAGCTAAAAAACAACAGCAAAACGAAATGGCTGAAAAAGTTAAAGGCTGGTTTGAATCTTACACGGGCGTTCTGGAACATGAATATCTCACAAATAAAAAGGTTAAAAACTATGGTTTAAAGCAATACCAGGATCTGTTGGTTTGCCCTGTGTATTCTACACGAGGGGACATACGTTCTCTACAGTATATTAGCAAAAATGGTGAAAAAAGATTTGCTAAAAACTCTGAGATCAAAGGAAATATATTTTTGGTCGGAGCTGACATCAATGACATATCCAAATTAGATAAAATTATATTAGCAGAAGGTTACGCAACCTGTGCGAGTATTTTTGAAGCAACCCAAATTCCCGTAGCTTGCGTATTCTCTGCCAATTTCGTCATGGCAGTTGCCCTTCAAATACGCGAGCTTTCGGGTGCTAGAATTATAGTTGCGCTCGATAATGACGAGAGCGGAGTCGGTGAAAAGAAGGCACAGGAATGTGTGCAAGCGGTACCCAATTCATGCGTGCGTTTGCCTAGCGAGCGTGGAGATTTTAATGACTTATATTTAAAACATGGGTCAGATAAAGTTAGATCTGAAATTATGGAACATAAGTTGGGCATACAAAAATATGCGGTGCGTAACTTGGTAGGTAAACCAGAACCACAAAAGTTTTTAGTTGAAGGTCTAGTTCCAATAGCTAAACCTGGACTACTGGCAGCATCTGGAGGCGTTGGAAAATCTCTAAGTGTGATTCAGTTAGCCTTAAGAATAGCCTGTGGCAATGGTCGTTGGTGGGGTAAAGAGGTAAACGAACATGGAAATGTAGTAGTCTTTGCAGCTGAAGATGACCTTCCAGAGATACACAGAAGGCTGCATCTTTTAGATCCCAAAGGTGAAAGGTTTAAAAGTGAATACGATGTTTATGTATTTCCAATACCAGAACAAAAAGAACCTATGATCTTATTAACAGAAGAGGGAGTAACCATAAAAGCAGCCGAGCTGGTTGATGAACTTCAAGCAATACCAAACTTAAAGTTATGTGTGTTTGATCCACTACAGGCATTTACAACTGGTAATGTATCAAGCAGTAATGAGGTAGGGCAACTTTGGGGATCTTATTGTGCCAACATAAGTGCTAGATTAGGTTGCACTACCTTGACCATACATCATTTAAACAAACAAGGTTTAACAGTTGATTCAGATGACAGTATGGTTCAGAGAACCAGCGTAAGAGGCGCATCGTCACTCGTGGACTCTATTAGATTTGTTTTGGTTATGGCGTTGGGTGATGTAGAAACTTGTGAGAGGATATGCGAGGAGCAACGAGTGCCATACGACAGGATGTCTGTTGTAAAAGCATCACTTGTTAAATCTAATTCTGGTAATGTAGATTATTCAACCAAAACATTATTTAGAAGAGAGGGTATTTTAGAGCCAATTGAGTCGTTACCAAGGACAGATTATGAAATCAACTTTTAACAAACATGCGACAAAAGTGGTACCTGCTTGCGACAAAACTTGTAGCTACTATAGACAACTTGACGCAAATATCCATAGCATACCATGCTATAGGACGGGTCAAACGCTTGAGGCGTTTTCCCCTCCACGCAAGCAAGAGAGGAAGAGAGAAAAAATACACGCGTGCAAGCAAGCGAGCAGTAGATGATACGAAAGTTCGATAGAAAAAATAAAGATTTCTGGTGGGTAGTTCCAGTAGAAGTTCCCAATCTACATAGAAGTGCATTAGTCCCACTTGCATGCGTGAGTGATAATTATATGAAGATGCGTTCATGCGTGTGGAAGATCTACAGGCGTGAATGTGGGCGTGAAGATCTGAGCGTGAGTGCGAAGCTTTTACTCTGGGCAATATGCGAAAGGTATAGGTTTGAAACTTTTAGCAGTCACGATGCAGTTAGTTATTATTGTAAGATGATTGGTGTGAGCAGACGAACTGCTGGTAGAGCTATGAAGGAGTTGATAGAGAGCGAAGTTGTCTGGTGTGTATTAGAAGGAGTTGAGGGACGCTTGCGTGTCAGTCAGGCGAGCGGGCGTAAGCATTATCTTTTGGTTGGCTTGGCTAGTGAGATTTATAGAGAGAGCTAGGCGTATCAAGGAGCGTGAAGGGGGAGTGTGGTTATGACGCGCCTAACTCTATAAATTTATTATAAGGGGAATTAGGTTGCTTACCTAATCTTTTTTGGTTTCTCTTTTTCTTTTTTCTTCTCGCGCTTGCCGAAGATCTTGTCAAAATTATCCTGGTATGCGTTTGGTTTGTCTTTTGCAGCTGGCCTGCGACCAGATCCTTTTCCGTTCATATTAAACCCCCTACATTTTTTTCATATAATATTGTTTCGGTTATAAATTCTAATATCTCGTCCCTGTCGTCATCCTGGTGCAAGTTATACATAATAGATATATCGGTTATTTCATCTTCAAGTAAGCCTTTGCGGTCCTGCTCTAATACATAGTTTTGTATGTCTTCCATTTCTTGTTCGTTGTAGTGATCGCTCATAGTCTCACCTTGAATAATCTAAATAGCATTTTTAATTGCTCATCTGTTAAATGTCGCAAATGTTTTGGTATGTTCTGTCGCTTCATGTCGTCCTCACTATGCCATTGGGAGAAACTGTGCCTAGCCTTTCCCCTGTTATTGTTAATAAAAGCCATACGCCTTCTCTGTCTTGCTTAGACTTATCTTCATTTGGGTATATGATTTCGCCTGTATGTCCTAGCTCTTCTCTAAGATGTCTGGCATATGCAAATTCAGCCATTCCGAATGATACTGGTTTATATTTTTTCATAAGCTTCACTCCTTGTTACTTGGTTTTCCGTTAGGAAAGGTTAATGCTTCGATAAAGATCTTCCAGTCGTCTGGTGTCATAGCTATCTTTGCTTTCTTTGGATCTACATTGTCCTTGAGTCCATACTTCTTACGCATCTGTCCAATGACGCTTCTATGTGATTTGTTTTTTAAAGCCATTATGCTACCTCCAGTTCATTTTCTGCCCAGGGGTTTGGTCCGTTACCATCATCCCATTCTATATCATAACCAAAGTCACAATAATATCTTTCTCTCACCGCGACCCTGATTTGGCCTTCGTTCTCAAACGTGTTTTTATGTAAACCAAACACACCAACAACAGTTCCTGTCGCATCATAATCTTCGTGTATTAGTTTTACCTTGTCACCTAAGTCGTACTTTGCTTTGTCAAAAGCATTTCCAGCTGTCATTAGAATATCCATTACGCCACCTCCTCTATTTTGAAATTTAATATTCTGTTTGTAAGAGCCACCCTCTCTGGACCTTGAAAATCCATCTTGGCAATATCGTAAGCATAGGCAAGATCTGCTTCTGCTTGTTTTTTTGTTGGATAGGTAATCCAATCATTTTTTCTAAAAGCAAACCAGTTCTTTGGTATGTCTCCAACGTATATACCACCCAACTTTTTACCTTTTTCTGTAATTACATATTTCATTACTTCACCTCCCATTCTTTTTTGTAAGCTATCACATGTCTTTGTAAACCACCTTGGTTATAGATTGGCTGGTTAGTCTCGTTCTGACAACCCAACATGTAAGGGTTAATCTTTTGGACCCTACCATCTTCTAACTTGATAGTTATTGTTTTGTGATACCAGTCACAAGGCTCAACCTTAGTAACAGTTCCCCAACCAGGTATGTTGGCAGTATCACCCTTGTAATAGATCCAGTCACCAGTATCAATACCGCCAACATATCTCGCATCATCCCATTTGTGTTTTCTCATTTTTTCTCCTTTATTAATCACAACCACAAAACTATTATAGTACGTTATACTACTTATATCAACCCTTATGAGAAAAAAAGAGGTATTAATTTTTCTATGGTTTCTTCTGCATTTTTATGCAAAATACCTATACCTCCAGCCTTGGTCCATGCTTCTATGTTCTCTAACCTATCATCAATTAGTACATGGTTATGATTAGCAAAGACAGCTTTGTGTCTACCTTTAATAGTACAAGTAATTAAGACGTTTGGATCTACATACTTTCTGATCCATTGGTTTTTGTCAGCTGCAACTCTTTGTCTATTAACATCACCTGTCGCGGTTAGGATCTCCCAGTACTCACCACTTTGTTTGATATGATCTACCAGGTAATCCATGTCTGCCATCTTTGGTAACTTTGCAAACAAACCTTTATTAGACAGCTCTAGTTTCCTGGTGTCATAGTCTGCGTCATTTGTTAGTGGTCCATTTAAAAACTCTGGACTCTCAACACCACGAACGAAGTCTGCTAAAACTCCGTCCATGTCTACAAATATCTTTAACTTATTCATTAGTAATGACAAGGACTTGCTGTGTTGTTCCAATCAAGTTCACCAGGATCTTCTTCATATTCCCAGTCCCTGTATGTTTCTAACAACTTTTCGTTAAGTTTATGATAGTTTGCATCTTCTAAAGCTGAGAACATTGTTCCCATGATGTCATCACCATTCCATTTCAAATACATTGCCACAATAACTCCAAGAGCATCAGCATCTGTTATCTGGTCTGGATTAATAAAAGCTTTTTCTTTTACCAGTTGAATGACATAAGGCATTAGATCATTGACTATATCGTTACTACATTTCTTTTTCATCACGCTACCTCCTTTGTTAAAGCGACCCATTTAAATTTATAACCCAGATCTTTTATGATGGTTAGGTCAACATCATTAAAAGTCTTGGTGCCTTTTAGTTTAGCCAAGGCTTTTGCCTGGTAACAAACTGG
>JACKZZ010001141.1_pt1 | contig 21190 bp, 21 predicted proteins | sample 8027871 | NCBI WGS metagenome assembly JACKZZ01 (sample SAMN15724774, study PRJNA655200) | protist metagenome | isolation source: fluorescence activated cell sorting (FACS) single amplified genomes of... | place: USA: West Boothbay Harbor, Gulf of Maine | collected 2000-07-19
AGATTTTTTTTTCTAAATCATTCTATATATGCTTAAAGATAGTCAATTTTCACACATCCTAATTCTTTTAGTCTTGGGGTATTTAATTTTTTATTTGACCTGTCCAGAAACTAAGGTTGCTGAAAGCACCTCTTCAAATAATACTGAACCAGTAGGTGTTTATGAAGGATTTACTTCAGACAATAATAACGAAAATTTTGGTTCTCATGAAGAAGATGAAGAAGAAGATGATCATGATCATGAACACGAAGTAGATGATGAAACCGAAGTTGATGTACCAGAAATTACTGATGTATCAGTTGAAGAACAAGAAGAATCTAGTAGAGTAGAAGAAACTACTACTGACTTCCAACCAAACGTAGATAGTGAAGATGGTGCTGATGTTAAGATTGCATTTGATAGAGCTGTTCCAAAAGGAGTTGATACTAACGCAATTGATTTTAATAAAAACGTATTAAAGAAATATGACTCAAAAGCTTATCTTCCACAAGAAATCCAAGACAAATGGTTCGATACTGATTTTACCCAAGCTAAATTCAAAATGAATAACGACAAATTAATTAATACTGATAAATATGTTATAGGTGTAGATACCGTTGGTCAATCTTTAAAGAATGCCACTTGGGATCTTAGAGGTACAATTGCTAATCCTAAATATGCTGTTTCTCCATGGAATAACTCTACCTATGAACCAGATTATAACTTGAAGGCATTATGTTAATTAAATGTTTAAAGAACTAGAATTTTTATCTAATATATATTAATATGTCAGATAACAATCCTGAAATTCAATCTAAAGTAAACGATTCATTTAAGAAAAATGTTAAAAAATGGTTGTCAATTGATGATGAAATAAGAGCTATGAGAGCAAAGTCTAAAGAACTAACCAATGAAAAAAAAGATTTTGAAGAAAGTATACTTAAACATTTAGAAGATGTTCAAGAAAAGGAATTTTTAGTACCTGGTGGTAAATTAAGAAAGAATGTTTATAAAACAAAAGCACCATTAACTAAAGAATCCATTCAAAAAGCATTAACTGATATTATTAAAGATAAAACACAAGCAACTACAATGACTGATCATATAATTAAATCTAGACCAATTGTTGAAAGAGTAAATCTTAAAAGGACTAAAAATAGATCAAATGATGATAATTAATTTATTAACGAATATTTTTAATAAACAAATAGAATATTAACTACATTAAATAGTTAATTCATTCTTTAACTCTTCAGTAATCTTATTCTCATACTTAATTTCTTTATTATAAATAGAACTAACACTTGATGGTGTCCAGTCTTTATTTCTATTTTTAATATGATAATCATTTAGTAAATCAGCAACTTCAAAATTTTTTAATGTATTTGGTTTCGCAAAATTTTCAATAACATTACCTTCCTCGTCATAAAAATAAATTGGTGCCGGACTAGCAACAATTTTTTTTAGTTTTGAATTAAGTAAACTTGATGATGTACCTGTTCTAGCTTGAACAATAAAATCTGTTACTTTCCTTTCTAATTGATCTTTTTCAAATTTTCTTATTCCTTTTTTCAATACTGCTTTATAGCCAAATGGAGCTTTTCCAAACTTATGACCTTGAGCTTTTCTAACTTTATTTGAATCTCTAGCTCTCTTTCCTATAGTCTCAGATTCAAATTGAGCTTCTGAAATTTTCATTCTAATAATATGTGAATGAGTTTCATTACTCGTACTTACATTTTCGTCAATAAAAAAGAAGTTTATATTATTCTTTTTAGCTTCCTCTATAAATTTTAATCCGTTTGTTATATTTCTTGATAATCTACTAACGTTCTTTACATATATTGTTGCATTTTTCGTATTCTTTATTATATTTTCTAGTATTTTTTGTTTTCCATTAAAAGCTGAAGTGACTTCTGAGTAACTATTGTTTAGTACTATTCCATTGCTGTTCAAAAAATTAAGGCATATGGTATTTTGAACCTCAATACTTTCTGGTCCTTGGGAATTAGTAGATACTCTAGAATATATAATGTTTGACATATACTCAAACTCTCATTAATTAATTATATATTATATCAATTTTTTTATGTAGAAATTCTGATTTTGTTTAATGAAAATATTTTCGTACAGCATAGCAAATAGAATAATATCCCAAAATGAATTTTTTATAGAGAATTTATCATCTTTTTTTTAATAATAGCTATAATATCATCTATATTTAAGAACTTGAATGATTTAACAGTAATATATTCTGTTCTCCCTCTTATAATTTTATCTGTATCATATTCATCTGTTAATATTTCATCAATAAATTTAAAATGTTCCTTAAGTTCATCAATAATATATCCATAATTTTCACATTGATGTAATTTAATTAATATACTATCCCTAAAATTTTTAAAACTTTCAAACATATATCTTTTTGCTAAAAAGTTATCAATTTTATTAACATCTACTGGAGTTTTTAAATACTTGGAATTTATAAAATTAAATGATAATATTTTTATTGAATCTAAGTAATTCATATATTTATCAGTTGTTTTTGAATCTTGTGTTTTTAATCCAATATTTGATAAGTTAAAAGACATATCAACTTGATCATTTTTTAAATAAAGTAAAAATATGGTTCTAAAAAATGTCTTGAAAATTTTATTAATAAAAATTAATATATTTTCTCTTTTATTTAGTTTATTCATTATATTACAAAAATTATCATTTAAATTTATCAACTTTTCTTCTACTATTATTTTATACTCTGAATCAAAATCGAATAGTTTATTAATTACTAAATTTTTATCTTTTGGTTTATTTTCAACATCATTTAATTTTTTTAATGGACAAAAATATTGTAAATAATCTTCATCCGTATTAAATATTCTTATTTCTAGTATATTAGTACTAATAACTAAAACAGATCCATTATTTTCCAAATATGTTCTTGATCTAATTAAAATTACAGATTCTTTTTTATCTTCATATTTTTGAATATAGTAAATTAATTTTGGTAATATTTTATCAATTTCATATGTTGTTAGTAAGTTATATTTAAGAATATTTTCTAATTTTTTATTTATAATTTTCATTATTATTGATATAGATTTAAAAAAATATTAATACTTATATATGTTGAAGAAATATCAACATGTATCTCGAAGTAGCTCAGTTGGCAGAGCATAGGACTGTAACGGTTTTCACGACTGCAATAACCTTTGGTTAAGAGCAGTATATCCTAGGGTCGTCGGTTCGATTCCGGCCTTCGAGAATAAAAAAATTATTCCTTAAAATCATTGAACTCTGTTGAATGATTTTAATGCTTATCCTAATTCTGATCTTTTCCACTTTTTAACTTTACCTATCTTAACGACATCACTAAAATTATTATGGTAGTCTTTAGAATCTAATTTTGAAACTTCTGTAATCAAAACTTCATTTCCACTAAAGTCTTCATAATAATTTATCCTGAACTCTTTATTGTTATTTATACAGTTTTCTTTTTTATTGTTATATTGAGTCTGTGAGAAATAGGCCCAATAAAAGTTTTTATTTTCATTTGAAATACTCATTTTACATTTAGGGTATGGATTGTATCAATAAAAATTTCAATTTTTAAATTTAAAAATCTATAAAATAAATTATTTGATAATTATTTTTCTCATTTTTTTCTTTTCAGCTATTCTGAATTCAGGGATATATTTTGATAGAACTTCTGTAAACTCAGATAGTGAACATGAACTTGGCATTTGAACTTGATTTATATTAATTTTATTACTTGACGATGAAGTAAAATCACTAACCATTTTTGTTTTAGATCCATACTCTACTAACATTTGACATGCATCTTTATAACCTTGTCTTTCTAATTCTAGATATGGTGTATTTCCATATCTATCTGGTATATTTGGGCATGCACCATGATCTAACAGATATTTTATATTATTATATTCATTTGGCCAATTAATACATAACTTCATTAGAGGAGTATTACCATTGTCATCTCTTACATTAATATGTTCTGGTGTTCTACTTATTATAGTTTTAAACAATTCTAATCGAAGATTAGCCTCTTGTTCATCTATTTCATTAACTAAATTTTGGATTGCAAATTTTGAAAATACATTTGGCATATTTTTAAAGACTAATTGGTTTTCTATAAATAAATTTATTTCAATTTTTCCATTTTATCAGTTTCTGGTTTTTGTAATTTTTGTCTAATTCCTTTATAAGGCGTATCTTTACTTGACATAAATTTTCCTGTTGATGTATCTATTTTGATATATTGCCCTGTCTTATTATTAAAGACTTGTTTTCTATCTTTTTGTTGACCTTGACGGAATCCTTCACCGGTATTTTTACCCATAATTATTATACCCTTAGATGGAAAAATATAACAAAATCAATTTTTTTATGATATGATTGGTTTTATTTTTAAGATAATTAAAAATATTTCGTTTTTTTTATAATTTTTTTTATTTAATTTTTTCTCTAAGTATCATATGGATAAATTAATTAGAAATAGAATTCATAAAATGAAAATAAATAATAGTAAAAAAGATAATAAATTAGAAGAATATAGTGACGAATTTAATGAAAATAACTTATTTACAGTTACTGATTTAATAAAAAATGAATTGGGAATAAATAATAATTCAATTACTAGAAATAATTCAAAAAAAGAAATATTTATTAATAATGATAACAATTTAGGAGATAAGTTTGATTTTTTAATTAATGAAAAATTAATTGATAAAAATAAAATAATTGATATTAATACGTCTATTATTGATGAATATATTAATATAGTTTTATCCGGAGATCAGAATGTATCTTTTGCTTTATCTATATTGATTAAATCTATCATATTAAATTCAAAAAATTATAAGAAATTAAAATTTTACATAATATGTGATAATCCTTATCATTTAGATTTTCATATAAACATTTTATGTAGAAGTTTAAATATTAATGACAGTATTGATGATAGACTTGAATTAGATAAGAATACAATACTTAATTATATCATGCCTTCTGAAGAATTATTAGATAAAATAAATCTTAAAAAATCTTTTCATTCAATAGAAAAAGAGTTAAAACCAACTTCAGATTACAATTTTATTAGATTTTATTTTAATGAGTTACTACCAGATTATATTAATAAATGTATTTATTTAGATAATGACATGATTGTTAAGGGGAATATTGAAGAATTATTTGATTCATTGACTCCAGAATATACTATTGGTGTTGTATATCCAGAAATTCCCTATAAATTAGAAACTGTTGATTGGATATTAGATAAAAATTTAAAAAATTCTATTAAAAAAGATTACTTGTTTAATGCTGGTATGTATGTATTTTACTTAAAATCTTGGAATTATTTAAATTACAAAGAAAAATGTATAAATTTATCATTATTAAATAGAGATAAAAAATTATATGATGGTGGTACTCAACCTGTAATGAATATAGTGTGTAAGTTAATAAAAGAAATTGATAAATCATGGAATCAAACTGGTTTGTCTGAAGGACAATTCTTTAATAAAGATATAACAAATAGTGTTATAAATGCAAATATTATTCATTACACCGGATTTTATAAGCCATGGTTAAAACTATGTAAAGATTATATTCATAGTATTTTTTTAGAAGAATGGTATATATACTTAATTGATATTAATCCTAGGTATTTAAAATTTGAAAATTTTGTTTATGAAAAGTTAATTGAGATTATTGAATGTAAAACTAATAATTTTTATAATTTATATAATAATTTCAAAGAAAAATTAAAGTATCATATGATATTATCAGATGGACATATAGAATCAAATCTAGAATATAATGATATATTAAATATTACCAAAAATATTGAAGATAATAAATTAGTGATAAAAATAATATTTAGTGAATTAAAAAATATGGATGAATTATCATCCTTTTTAACTGTTAATTTAGATGATGAAAAACAAATATTACATTTAATTACAACAAATGATGTATCAAAATCATATGATATTAATCTTGATATTGGAATTGATAAAGAAACTTTGAAAGCAAAATTTAATAAAAAAAGGAGAACAGTTACTATATCATCAATAATAATAAATGATAGTGTAATTAAAAAGTATTCAAGTAAAGAAAATTTAAAAGAGTATGTATAGATTCATCTTTCCATTTTGTGATATTTGTGTTGTATTGTTAATCTTCTTTGTGATCAATTTATTTCCGAATGAAAAATGTAAAACAAAAACTCATCTAAGACGAATCAATAGATTCTTATAATTATTTTTATTTTGTAAATATTTGTATGGTGTATCATATGATCTATTTTTATTAGACCAATTGTAAAAATGGAACATATCTAAATTTAAAATTTTTTTAGGATCACTAATATTATAAGTTATACTTTCCATATATCCATGTATTCCTGTAGTTTCAATATCATTAGTTTTTAAAATATTTTTGCTTCTATTCCCGTGATCATGTTTTTCTCCATATAAAAATTTTTTTGGAAATTCTGTTGGTATATTTCTATTTACAGTTGTCGTCCATCTATTACAAAAACCGAAAGTACTTACTTCTGGTTTATTAATAATGTATTCTTTTATTGTGGTTCCTTTTATTTTAAAATATTCATCAAAGTCATTGAATATCATATATTTACTATTATTTTTTCCAAATCTATACATTGCATCATGAATTTGTCCTAGTTGTGCGTGATGTCTGTATTTATAATCATTATTATTCCAGTATCTAAAGTTCCATTCAGTAATCGTAACATCACTTAATGAATTTATATAGTTATTAAAATTAGAATCTAGATTTTCGATTTTATCATTATAATATAAATAAAAATGATCTATTCCTTGATCTTTATAATATTTATAGTAAATATGAAATAAATTAAAATCATTTTTAAAAAGAGTTGTCATAGATAAAAAATTATTATTAGAATCTGGGTAATTAATTAGTTCTTTAATATACTCTTTATTTTTGTATTTAATTGATATTTTATATTCGTTTTCTGAATTATAACTATCATAATCATATACAAGTATCAAAATAGGTTCATGATTATCTTTTTCAATCTTTCTATAAAAATTATTATTGATACTTACAATATTTTGATTTGATTGACTAGATTTAATATTTATATATAATAAAATATCAAGTTGATTCTCTGTTATAGGAAAATTTAAAATGGAACAAATTAAATATATTTTATTACTTTTTAAAAATATATTAAATAGTGTAAAATCTTCAAAATCCATATATAGATACTTATAAAATTTTGAACATAGTAAAATAATTAATTATATATAAAACAAATTTCAGAATTTCCTTTTAGATTTTTATAATATTTAATATTATTATTATCAAGATAGTTAAAAAATATATCTAATCTATTTCTATCATTCATTTCTATAAATTTATCTATATTATCAGAATATTTTCTATTTTTAAATTTAAAATGTGATTTTATATATGAAATATTTGAACATGTTTTCAAATCTTCTATTACATAAATTCCATTTTTGTTTAATTTTGGATATAGTTTATGAAATGTTTCAATTATATCATCTGCAAGGTGTGATCCATCATCAATTATTATATCATAGTTTTCGTTTATTTCTGTATTTAATACATCTCCAATTATAATTTTTATATTACTAAAATCCTTACAAAAATTTTCACAAGAAGGATTTATATCTATGCCTGTAATTTTAATATTATCAAAATAACTAGACCACATTTTTAATGAAGATGCGCTAGCTACACCTATTTCAAATAATTTAATTTCTGTATCTTTACTAATTTTTCTATGATCTTCAAATATTTTAGAATAGATACTAGTATAATTATGAGAACAACCATATACTGTTCCTTTATCTGAATTATAATAATTAGCTAAATAAGTTAGATCATCATTTTTAATTTTACTTTTTTTGAATTCAATTAATTTGGTTTCATCATAGTATCCAGATAATTCATATATCTTTTTTTGTATTGATTCTTTATTTAATTCTAATATTAATTTTGATTTATTTTCATTCATATATATAAATATATAAATTAAATACTGGTTGAAATATTTAAAATAAAATATACACTAATTTATATTTAATGTGTAGTTTTCTAGTACTGAATTATATTTTAAAAAATTATGAATTAGCTAATAAATATCAGAAGTCAAGAGGTCCAGACTTAACTAATGATTTATTTTATAAAAATTTTACATTTGTTCATAATCTTTTAAATGTTACTGGTGAAATTACCAAACAGCCATTTGTAAATGAAGAAAATAATATTGTAGTAGTTTTTAATGGTGAAATTTATAATTATAAAGAGTTTGGTGATTATTCTTCTGATGGGTATTGTTTAATTGATTTATATTTGAAATATGGAGATGATTTTATAAAATATTTAGATGGTGAATTTGCAGTTGTTTTAGCTGATTTTAAAAATAGGAAAATAATAATATCATCAGATGTTTTTGGAACAAAGCCAATTTGGTATGGTAAGGGACCAAAAAGAATAGGAATTTCATCTTATAAAAGTGCATTAGATTCTGAAGAAATAAAGAATATTAAATTTTTAAATCCAAATACAACCAAAATTTTTGAAATGGATACTTTAGTGGAAATTGAAGAAAAGAGAGTCTATGAATTTAACTTCAAGCAATTTAAAAATTCATATGATGATTATATAAATGCTTTAATCGAATCTATTAAAAAAAGAACAAATACGAAATCGCCTATAAGTGTTGGATTATCAAGTGGATATGATTCAGGAGTAATATGTTGTTTACTTAATAGTCTTGATATAAATTATAGAACTTATAGTATAAAAGGAAAAGAAAACATGAAAGTATTATCTGATAGAATACATAAAAATAATTCAAATTTTCTTATTGTAGATTTACAGCTAGAAACAATTAATAAAGAATTTAAAAATCTAAAAGATAATTGTGAAAGATATGAATATCAACATCAACCTGGAATTGGATTATTAGATGATATGGCTTCAGTTGGTCTATCTGTAATTACAAATGAAGCTAGAGGAGATGGTGTAAAAATAGTTTTATCAGGTTCTGGAGCTGATGAAATATTATGTGATTATGCAAGAGATGGTAAGAAGATTATGAATCATTCTTGTTTTAAAGGTGTTTTTCCAAATGATTTGTCAGATATTTTAGATAATGATCCTAATAAGGATATGATATGGAAATCATTTTATCATGGAACAATGAGAGATTATCTAATGAAAGATGAAATTATATCTGGTTTACATGGAATTGAAGGTAGATATCCCTTTTTAGATAAAAACGTTGTTCAAGAATTTTTGAATTTAAGCATAGAATTAAAAAATAAATATAAAGGACCTCTGGAAGAAATATTTAAAAGATATGATTATCCATTTGAACATAAAAAAATTGGGTTTAACATTACAAATAAATATACAAAAGTCGACGAAACTGGAAAAGTTTGTATTGTTGAGAGACCAATTCCTTTAATTCCACCAAAATATTTGAAAATGAATAGTAAAATTTTATTAAAGAAGAAAATCTAAATTATTTATAATATTACCTATTATTGAAAATGTGCTTCCGTTCCATGATTTATTTATTTCAGTACAATTACTTAATATTGTAGAATCTATAAGTGCTTCAATTAGTTGTTCTTTACTACATGTTGTGTTATATGGTATTCCTATTAATACTCCATTATTAGCAGGTCCCCCTTTTGATTTTAATAAACCATGTTTAACCTTAATCAATATATCTTTTTCTGTATCTTTATCAATATACCAAGGATAGTTTTCTAGACCTGGTATTTTTGTAACTTTTTCTTTTTTATTAAATGAAACACATGTATATTTATTTGAAAATTCTTTTTTAAATTTATTTTCTAAATCTATATCATCAGAACATACAAATATTTTTGTATATTTTTTATCTGATAATTCTTTATAAATATTTTCAATAAAAAAATTAGTTAAATTTGGATCTTTTTCTATTGTATTTAACATTTGATGATCATGATAAATAATGTTGTAAGTTATATCGTCTTTATTTTCAAAATTAATCGTTGTAATTTCTCCTGTTAATGTATTTTTATTTTCATATATTTCGATAATATCATTTTTTTGAAAATCTTTATTAGGTTTAAATTCTTTTTCAATTATTTTGTTTCCACTTATATTAAACAATTTAGTTGTTGATGATAAGAATTTTAGGTTATATATTAAATGTTTAATAGAATTAAATTTCATAATTTTTGATTCTGAAAACGTATATTTTTTATCATATTTAGATAAATCTAAAATAAATTCACTATTACTTTTAACATTAAATATTTTTGATATATTATTTTTTTGTGAATTATCAAAAATTATAGAAAATGATTTATCATCGTCAACTCTAACTATTTTAGAAATAAACGTTTTACCATTGAATTCAATTTTTGAATATTCTCCTAATACTGGTTTTAAACATTTGTCTAATAATTTAAAATCATCTACTTCAACTAATTTAAAAGGCTCAACTATTTTTTTACTTATTCCTATTTTTCCTTTATTATGTTTGCTGTCTGTTGATCTTAAATGAACACCATATACTTTACTATTTTCAAAATTATGATTAATAAAATTATTAATTTTATCCTTAATTTCTTTTCTTAATCTCAAATCTAATTGTTTACAAATAATTTTAATTCTATACATAACTTCTTCATCTTCATAAAATTTTTTTGGAATAGGATTAATCTTGTAGAGTATTGTTTTTAAGTCATATAAATTTTCTTCTGATGTATAAAGAATATTACAATCAATTTTGACATAATTATCTGGATAAATTTTTTTTTCTTCAAAATTATTTATTTTATGGTATAAGATTTGTTTACTTGATGAGAAAAAATCAGTAAATGAATAGTATCCACGATGATTTGGAATAGTAACTATTATTAAATTATGTGTTTTGTCCAAATTAAATAAACTGTAAATATATAATCCATAAAAAAATCCAGTCAAAGAATTGCCAATCCCAGAATGGAATTCTATTATAAATGTTTTACTATCATGAAGATATGATCTTAGAACCTCATTGTTAATTTCCATTATAAATTATAATACATTATAATTTAGAATGTTTAAATATTTATTTTTTTACACCCGATGTGGGGCTCGAACCCACGACCACACGATATCATTAGATTCATTTCGCAAAGCGAATAATAATCTATAAGAGTCGTGCGCTCTACCGACTGAGCTAACCGGGCCTAGATTATAAATTATTATAATCTACTATTTAATAGTATTGTTTTTTTAAATAATTTTCTTTATGGGTATATATTTGATTTTGCTAATTTTCTTTGGATTTATGTAATTTATTTGCTTAGCAATAAAAAGAATAATTTTCGCAAAGCGAATAAATTTATCTTATCATATAAATAGTTGTTGGTGGTATTATTTCACTATCATCTGAATTAATTTTATTATTATTTTCATCTTGAATTGATTCACAATCTAAATCAAAATCAGATTTGGAAAATCTTTCAAAATATTTGATAAAATAAAAATCACAAATAAAATAACTTAGTAATTCCATTATTATTTATATTTAAATGTTATTTTTTATATAATTTTATAATGAATACGATTAATAATAATCTATCAAGAGCAGTTATAAATAGATTAAAAAGAGAAAATATAAATTACAACTTTGATGTTAATAAACAAGTAATTGAGTTTGAATATAACGATAAATTATATAGCATGTCTGTAGAAAATTTTCCTTTTAGACCTCCAAGTAAATTTAGTGTAAATAATAAAATTGTTAGCTATCCAGAAATGTCAAGAAAAAATTTTATTATTTTGCGAGATGTTTTTAATGTGAAATGTTTATGCTGTATGTCTATTCTTTGTCCAAATTTATGGCATTTATCATATAAATTTATGGATATTATTAAAGAATATGAAAAATTTACTGGTATAATAAATGCCGCTCACAATTATAAACTATTAAAAGACAAAGGTATTTTAATTAATCTTCCAAAAGAAATAATAGAAGAAATTTTGAATTTTTTAAGACTATAAATCAATTTTCTTTTTATCTAATGGATAAACATGATTCGTTTTTTCTCTAACCTCATCTACTAATCCTTCTGATTTACATTTTTTTGAATCCCACCATATATCATGTTTTAAAATATTATCTAATTGGTTATCATCAATTTTTGCATGTTCTTTATAAATTAATTTTATTCTTGTCATTAATTTTTTAAGATTTTCCATTTCATCTTCAAGCTGATTCATTTTACCCCAACATCCAGATGATAATTGATGTATTAACATATAGCTATTTTTTAAAATTATTCTATGTGAACAAACTACTGAAATCATAGTTGCTGCTGAAGCTGCTCCACCCTCAATTATAGATACTACAGGAATCTTCAAGTTTTTTATTGTATCTATTGTTGATAATGCTGCAAAAACACTACCTCCAAATGAGTTAATATGTAAATAAATATATTTATCTTTATTAAGATGGTTTGCCCCATTGTCAATAATCCTTTGAGCTATTTCTCTTAGTTGAATGTTTAATTTTAGACATGATTTTTTGGTAACACTACAATAAAAGTAAATATGATTTTTAAATGATGTTACATCAGCTTTATCAGAAAGTCCCTCATTATAGTAGTCTTCTGATTTTAATTTTTTAACTTCTGTAATTTCTGTTGAATCATCATTATCTTTATTTTCATCTGATTCTGTTTCAAGATTATAATCGTAAGTAAATTCTGATAAATTAGAGTATTTTCTCTTGGGCATATATATTTCTGTAGAAAATTTTAATATTATATAATCCATTGTTTAAACTTTTCCAGTCTACTAATTGTTTTTGGTGTATAAGTAAAATACCAAGATTTCTTTTGACCATCCCATTTACCACCTAATTTTTTTATTTCATCTTTATCTTTATATTTTGATACTAAATATACTGTTATTGATTCATCTCCAATAATTTCAAAAAAATCTTTAACATATGAATCATCTGGTTTTATCTTAATAATATTTATCATATTACCTTCATCATCTGTAATTAATATTTCCAAATTTGAAAAACATTTTTTACAAATTTTAGTATTTTCACTAAATTTTAATTCTGATGAAGTAATTATTGAAAAAAACCTTTGATTAGATTTAACTAAATTATCATTATTTATAAATTTGTAAATATTATTACCTTCAGGAATTTTGCTTTCACATAAATCACATTTTGGACATTTTTTCGTTAATTCTGCAAATATATCTTCACTATATTTAATACTTTGATTTTGAAATAAATATTCATCTTCAATCATTTTTTCAAAACATTTGAATGTATTTTTACAGTCATTGACTGGATTATGATGATTCTTCATTTCTTTATCAAATAAAAATTTATAAATAGAATCTAAAGAATATTTTTCATCTGTATTTTTATCTCTGAATGAGATCATTGTATCATAAATTACTGTATTCTTAATTTTATCTCTAATTTTATCAAACCATAAATTTATAGATATTGATTCTTTTCTTATAATTTGAATATCTGCATTAATTACATTTTGGCCAACAATTATATCAATACCAGAAAGATTGTTATAAAAATTTTCTAGAACCTCTTTAATATCAACTCCATTTTCTTGTAAAAATTCATTTGTTAATTGATGATATTCAAATGCTACTCCTTCTTCATCTACTTTAAAAACATTTTTTGGATGTTTAACATACTCTATATATTTTGTTTTATTCCATTTATCATCAAAAGTATATATTATATATGAAAGTGCTAATAGTCTTTTTGGATTATTGTCATATTCAGTATCTACTACCATTATTTTCTGATTTTTTATCGTTTGGATGTCAGTTTTAAGATTTTCCATATTAAATTAAAAGGTATTATTCTTTTAATTTATATTTTCACTTTTTTAGTAAATTTTACTTTATCGGCAAACAAATAAAGTAAAATTTCATTTTTATTATTAATTTTTGATTAACATTTTTCCATCTTTCCAAATTCCTTTAACAATTTTTCCTTTAATGTCAGTAACTGCTCCTACTCCATTTGGTTTACCATCTTTTAAATATCCCTCATAAACTGAACCATTTTCAACTGTATTTCTTCCTTTTCCAAATCCACTAGGTTCACCATTTCTCCATTCTCCGTCATAATAATCACCATTTTGAAATATCATTTTTCCTTTACCATGTGGAATTTCATTCTTCCATTCTCCATCATATGTAGCTCCAGAATCAGATGTTGCTCTACCAACTCTATCTGGTTTATCTGGTTTGTATCTTTTAAATTTATTAAAAAAACTATAGATACATGTTTTCATTAAAATTATATTAAATATCTCTTTAATGTTTTTGAATCAACATCTTGATTCTAAATATCTATTATAAATAAGAAGCTACTTTCTTTTTCATTTGATATGCCACGCTAAGATATGGATTGGTATCATTTTTCTTCGCGTTAAAAATTGTATTTAATTGAGGAATGTTATTACTACTCCGTCTTACTAATACTAATGCCTTACGATTATTCCACTTTTTAATTCTTTCAAAACCATTTGTAAATGTCGATCGCATATAATCTGGTAAAATATCAATAGCCGTTTCTTCTTTATTGTTTTTAATAGTTGGATCAGGATTGTAAAATATTAATTTTAATAGTTTACTAATATTTTTATTATCAGGTTTATTAAATTTAATAACATGTAATGGAGTATTACCATCACGATTAGTTTTATTTATATCTGCACCATTGTTAATTAGAACTCTAATTGATTCTTCAGTTCCATTTTTACATGCAACATGTAATGGTGTACCAAGTACAGAATCTACATTAATATCAGCACCAGCAGACACTAAAGTTTGAATTAGATGTTCATTCTTTTGCCAGCATGCATAATGGATAGCTCTCATATTTAAAGATCCAATAATATTTACATCTGCTCCTGCTTCTAATAAAGTTTTAACAATTTCAGTGTATCCACCTGCAGTAGCAAACATTAGAGGTGTATCGTTTTTTGAATCGTAAATGTTAACTGTTGCACCTTTACTAATTAAATACTTTGTCATATCTAAGTATCCTTCTTTTACGACCAAATGTAATGCCGTTTTACAATCATCGTTTTTCGCATTAACATCTTTACCTCTATTTAATAAAAAATTAACTACCTTTAGATTATTTTCTCTACAAGCAAAGTGAAGACTATCATTACTACTTATAAATTTCTCCCATAAGTTTTCCATAAGTTTCTCATCTTTTAAACCGGAAATATTACATAAATCAGTTAGTTCTGTTTTTCCATTATCATTCATAATTTAAATATCTATTGATTTAACTTGCGAATCATATTAATAAAAAAAAATTCAATTTTTGTTATAAAAGTTGTTTCATTTAAACACTTGCTTCAAATACTGATTGTCTTGTTCTTATTCTTGGTTGAATATTAACACTTGTAATTTCTTGGAACAATAATTTACATGCATATGGCATTGATACAGCAGAGATTCTAGTTGAGTTATCACAACCTTCACAGTAGTAATAATCTTTATCAAATACTTTTGCTGCAAATCTGCCGCATTCATCGCATATGTGTACTTTTGTAATATCAGAAACTTCATTTAATCTTTCTTTTAAGAACTGTCCTACACCATGAGCAATCATAGAATCTTTTTCCATTTCTCCAATCTTAAGACCACCGTCTCTTGATCTTCCTTCCAATGGTTGTCTTGTAATTGCTTGTTTAGGACCAATACTTCTAGAGTGAACCTTATCTAAAACCATGTGTTTCAATCTCATGTAGTATGTAGGCCCGATAAAAATCTCACTTTGCATCTTTTTACCAGTAATACCACAATACATTGTTTCAGTACCATATGGCTTGAATCCAACGCTCTTTAACATTTCTGGTAGTTTAGCAACATCATAATTATTAAATGGTGTACCATCAACATATTGACCTGTTTCTGCACCATATTTAGAAGCTAAACATTCTAATAATTGTGCATGAGTCATTCTTGAAGGAATACCGTGAGGATTCATGATTAGATCTGGTACCATTCCACTTTCAGTAAAAGGCATATCTCTTTCAGGAAGTAGAATACCTAATGTTCCTTTTTGGCCATGACGATTTGAAAATTTATCTCCGATGATAGGAACTCTTTCCATTCTCAATCTAACATTGTACATCTCATAACCGTCATTGTTATAAACTCCTGTATGAACTCTATCAATAACACCTTCTACATTACTTTTAAATTGAACTGAATTATCTTTGTAAACTTTATTGTTTGTTCCTGTTGGTTGAATTGGTGATACTTTTCCAATAATAATATCTTGATTATTAATTATTGTTTCTTCTGGAACAAAACCTTTGTCATTTAATTTATCGTAATTTCCTTGTTGCATACCGGTTACTTTATTAGTATCAGGCTTTGTAAAAACATCATCTTGTGAGGTTGATGGATTCTTAACAATTTCAGAATGCTCTTTCTTCAAAGAATCACACAAGAATAATCCTCTATCAACAGATGCTTTATTGAAGATAATTGAATCTTCTTGATTATAGCCCATATAACTCATAATAGCAATAACTACATTTTCTCCAAATGGTAAATCCATTGAATTATTTATTCTCATTCCTTCTGTAGTTACCAATGGTACTTGTGGATGATATAGAATTTGAGAAATATCCATTCTATCTTTATAACTTGTTAAGTAAACACCAATTGATTGTTTTGCTTGCGAGAAAAAGATAATATTTTTCAGTCCAAAATTATGATTTGAAAATGGAATACTACAAACAACATAACCAAGCATTAACCAAGGATGAATATCACAATGAGTATAATTTACATATCTATAATCACCATATCTATTAACTTCATTAATATTTTTATGTTTTAAATCTCTATTTTTATTTTCTTCAGTAGATTCTAAATCATATGGAGTTTGTGCTATCATCAAATAGCTTGATGATTCTATATCTTCATATTCTAGTAAACTTGGAAATTTATCCATAAGAATATTCCATGAATTTGATTTCTTCATAGTGTCCGAATTAGATTTTACATCAACTTGCTTTCTTATTTCTTCTAGAACATCTTTTGACATGTTAACTTTATTATTTTCGACTTGTAATATGGGTCTAATTAATCTACCACCATCAGAAAAAATACCTATTTCTTTTTTCATAAAATCAAGATATACTGATGTAAATTTATCTAATACTCCTTCTTGTCTATTTCTTTTCAATATGGTGTAAAGTTCGAAAGGATCTTTTGTTACAGCAAGCCAACAACCATTCATAAATACTTTTCCATATACAGGAATATCTAATGGATCAATATTAGTTGGTAATTCACATTTTCCAAACTTTTTAATTATTTCTTTTACTATTTCTACTTGACTATCGTTTTGCATCGTAATAGTTGATGACATGGATAAACTTTTGATAATACCGATGTTCTGACCCTCAGGTGTTTCTGTAGGGCATAAAAACTGAGCCTGAAGACTATTCACCAGTCTAATCTTAGTTATATTTGATGTTGAAGCATCCAGTGATGGAGCCATAACTCTTCTTAGATATGAATTAGATCCAAACCATGACAATCTTTGTAATGCTTGGGCTACACCTTTTTTAGTTTTATTCATTCCCCAAATACCAGTAGATAAAGCTGTTTTAATTCCCTGCTCAATAGCATTTGGTTTTATTTGATTAATTACTGATACTGGATTTTCATCTGATTGATTCTTCTTCTTAAAATTCTTACCAATTTCGTTTAGAAGCTTTTTCCAATTTTGTCTGAATAATTGACCAATTAATACACCAGGAGTTTCTATTCTTTTATTTTGTAATGCATCTCTATCATCTTGTTCTTCACGATTAAGTATAACTTTAAACATTTTATTGAACATGTAACTGATATATTTAATTTTTAGTTTTATATCTTCTCCCAAATGTGGAAGAAGATCTTTTCTGAATATTTTTTCTAGGAAAATTTTCTTTTGTTTTTCTGCTAGTTCTTCATCAGATTGACTAAATCTTTTGTTTCTTCTTAATTTTGTAATTAAATAGTCTATTGCTTGATCTTTTGTTCTGATTACATTTCCTTCATCATCTACTGAATTATCTATTGATGGTTTGATTAAATTTATCATATTAATGTCATCCAAACTGTAACAAAAATTTGAGATTATATCTTGATCTGTTTCTAATCCTAGTGCTCTCATTAAAACTATAATTTTAATATCCGATAATTGAGAAGTGCTAATTACAAATGTTGAATCCTTTTTTTCTTTTATGTTAAGAATTTGTAAATTGTCCGACCAATCATTGGCTTTAGAGTTAATTTGACATGTGAAAAAATGACCTCTTGGAAAACTTGAATCTTTTTTAGTAAATACCAAAGGTTTGTTGTCTACCATTTTTTCTATAGACATAACAACTTTCTCTTTACCATTTACCAAAAAGTATCCTCCAGGGTCGTATTTACATTCATTATGAGAATCCTTTTTTACTACTGTAGAACAGTATTTAGATTTTACCATAATTGGTATACTGGCAATTGCAATTGGATCTTCTTCATTATTTTTTGTAACAACTTTTACTGTGGTTTCACCTGTAAGAACATTTGTTTTTTCTACAACTTGTTCTATGTCTGCATAAATATTTGCAAAATAATTAAGATGATTTTTTCTTGCTTGATCAGGAAACATAATTTCATTTGGATTATTATCAAAAACTACCGGTTTCAATCTAATATTTTTACATTTAAATCCATGTAGATAAATATCAGTTTTATCAACATTTTCGTAAAAATAATTATTCTCTTTAATAAGTGTAAAAGGAATGATTTCTTCTACCAACTGATTAAATGATGAAAAAAGATGTTTGAAAAGGACTTGATCTTGATTAAAATATAATCTTATTAGGTTTTTAATATCTTCATATTCAACTAAACTCATTACTATCTAAAGTTAAGTATTTTTTTAAATTTAAATCAATTTTTTTAGTAAAGTTTAATTTGTTTTTTAAATCTGTTTTAGTATAATTATGAGAATTTATATTAAATCACTTTATTTTATACTTATAAGTTTCTTACTAAAATTTGACTTATTTAATTCATTTTTATTTAGTAAATTTGATTTATCAAGATTTAATATATTTAAAAATTCTATTAAGACTGTGTCTTTAGAAGTAAAAAATAAAAAACTAACTAATAATTTTATAGTAAATAAAATTAATAATGGTAGTTTTAATGAATTTAAACAACTTGTATTTAATATAACTTCACCATTTTTTGACGATAATAAAAAATTAATAACAATTACACCAGGAGGTTTAAAAGGATTTTATGTTTTAGGTATTTGTTCTTACTTAAAAGAAAATTATGATCTATCTAATTATGTTTTTTCAGGAGCTTCAGCAGGATCTTGGAATAGTTTAATTTTAAGCTATAAATATGATACTAAAAAAATAATTGACACAATATTTGATATCAATTTTAAAAATGCAGGTTCTATATTTAATATTGAACTGATGATAAAAGAAAGATTTTTATCTGAATTTAATGATAATGACTTTGATTTAGAAAAAGTTTATATAGGATCTACTATTTTTGAAAATTATAGATTAAAAAGTGTTGTTTATAATGACTTTGATTCATTAGCTGATGCAATTGACTGCTGTATAGGTAGTTCTCATATACCATTTGTATGTGGAAGTTTGTATTTTATTTATAAAGAAAAGATTACTGTCGATGGAGGAATTTCATTATATATTAATGAAAGTCCATACCTTCCAACAAAAATTCCATCATTAATTATTAATCCTAATTTATTTAAAAAAAGTATATCAAATAATGAAACTGTAGATTTATGTGATTATTATAAAGGATATTTTGATAGTATAGATATAAACAAAGTATCCAATGTGAAACAAATGTTTGATGAGGGGTATAATAATGCTCAAGATAATAAAGAAGCTTTAGATGATATATTTTTAAATTAAGTCAAATTACAATTTGAATCAATTATCTTCTTTTAGATTTTCTAAGAAATTAAACATATCAGATTCATTATTAAAAACTTTTTTAGTAGATTCTTTAGATTGAGTATCAATCAATTCTTCAACTTTAGAATATCCATTATTATATCCTTGAACATTATTTTTAAATCTTGGGTTCATTAAGCTATGCATATTTTCATCAAGCATTAAAGTAGCTATTTCTTTTGGTAAAAACGTATTTACAAAATTTCTTCCTATAAAATATACAACAACATCTCTACCATTAATATATAAATCATTTGCTTTAATAAATGTATCAACAACAAATTTCGTAAATATATGTTTTGAAGAATTTTCATACAGTTGTATTTTATATTTATCTTTTAGTTCAATAAAATTATCAATTAATTTTGGGTTTTCATTAATTGTTACTTGTAATGATATTGATAATATTAAAAAATAAAATATTATATGATAGAAGTTAAACAATCTAATGATGTAGGAAAATCCCAGAAAAATAAATAAGTTAAATAGTTCCATTTAAATATTAATATATTTTTAACTTTAAAATGATTTTAAAAGTATATTGGATATAAATTACATACAGTATGATATTTTTTTTATATGCTTTATTAGCTCAAATGGTTAGTAAGATTTCACATAGAGGATACGTAGACAATAAGTTTACTATGGAAAATTCTTATAAATCAATAGCTAATGCTTTAGAAAAAAATTTTGATATGATTGAACTTGATGTACAATTAACAAAAGATAATATATTGATATTGCATCATGATTTATTTGTTGAAACAAATGCAAATGATTTAAAAATGATATCTGACATGAAATATTCAGAATTAAAAAAGTTAAAAAATCATGTATTAACTTTAGATGAATTATTTAAAATCCAAAATATTGACAAAAAAAGTATATATTTAGATTTAAAAGGAAGTGATAAATTAGCAGAAAAGTTAGTATATTTTTTGGATGATCTATCTTTCAATAATAATATTTATTTAGGAACTTTTAATAAAAAGCATTTAAATAAATTAAAAGAAAGTAATATTTCAGATAAACAAAATATAAAATTAGGTTTAATTACTGATAATAGACTATTAGATAAAGATTTGATTAATTGCAAGTTAGATTAT
>JACKZZ010023969.1_pt1 | contig 21170 bp, 27 predicted proteins | sample 8027871 | NCBI WGS metagenome assembly JACKZZ01 (sample SAMN15724774, study PRJNA655200) | protist metagenome | isolation source: fluorescence activated cell sorting (FACS) single amplified genomes of... | place: USA: West Boothbay Harbor, Gulf of Maine | collected 2000-07-19
CCAAGACATAACATCATGATCAATGAGTACATGTTCGGAAGGGAGAAGATATGTGTTCGGGAAATACATTCCTTCGGAGATGAGATACCGATTAACGAATGAGAGCAATGCTTTTGGAACCTTACTCGTCATATCGACGAGTCTCGAAAGAGAGTGTTTAAGACGAACACTGATCTGCGTAGCTACCTTACTCGGATCTTGTTTACGAGCACGGAAAAATAGTGAATTACTTGAACTTGTCAGGTCAAGATTTAACTTGGCATTGTTCAGCACGCTCTACATCATCATCATATTCAGAGATAGTAATCATCGTATTCATCGCTCACTTTACCTGGAGCGGGAACTTTAATGTCGGTGCCAACCATGATCTCGTCATCTCTTCGTACAGATCAAGAACTTCCGAGAACTCCTTAATATGGTAAATGAATATCTGATGTATGAATACGAGCCTGAAGAGATGTATGTATCAGATTCTTCGTCCTTGGGAGGCTGGTCTTGGAGCGAAACCTCGCGACACCAAATCTATGAAGATGAAGAATCTTCGCATCTTAGCATCGATCACGTACAGAATCCTGCGACGAACTATTGCTTTGGTAGAATGTGTTTAGCCTCGATAAGTAAGCTGCTTGCTTACCAACACTGCATGATCAGAATACTGATGAGAAGGAGGTTCATGGAGATGCCATCATTAAAGAGGACGGTGATCTATTGGATGATCAACATGAAATCTATTCACATCTTGAGGATGTGATGAAAGATAATTCTGTTAGTTGCTTTTTTAATGATTCACTTAAATGGATTAAGCTAATTCTATTGTTGGGAAACAGGAGAGAATGAACACTTTTGTGACATTGCTGTTGTCGAGCGCTGAGCGACAATCTCGTATTGAGCGAGGCGAGGTTGAGGATATGGAGGCAGAAGCAGACACCAGTTCAAAATTGACCAACCTTGACAACAAAAATGCAGAGGCCTATGTAGAATTCGGCACTAACACTGTTGACGAGGCAAATGAAATTACATCAAATCAAGAAGAGACTGCCAATGATATGATCTAACAATAAATACAATCGAATTCAATAGATCGTAAAGGGATCACCTCTTTATAGTACTAAAAAGGTCTCTTTTCTGTTTTATCAATACTCGATATCACTGCTGCTGCAATTTGAATCATTGTCGGATTCGTATCCTCCTGAGTTCACAATTCCAACATCACCATCATCGTCAAACTCTGCAATACCGTCATCGGAATATCCTCGTCCAGGCACAATTTTCTCTATCTGAGCTTCTGTCACATTCACAGCTCTGGAAATATGTTCAGAGACAGCCTCGCTCGTCTTCATTACACCATCCTCAACGTCGTGAACAGCACTTTCGATTCCATTGGCAATAGTGCTTTGAGCCATTTCAACTCTATCTTCGAATTGATGAACAGCATTCTCGAATCCATCAGAAATGGCATTTTGGGCCTTCTCCACGCCTTCTTCGACCTGATGAACAGCGATTTCCAATCCGTCAACAATGGCATGCTGAGCCTTGTTTTGAAATCTCGTAATTGGTGCACGAAGGGCGGCAATCACCATATTCTGCATCTTCATGAGGTTTGCATGAATGTCGAATTTTTCAGCGATAATCTCATGAGCCTTCTCGCTAGCCTTTGTAATGGCAGTGCTTAGAGCAAGGTTTCCTGTGAATCCTATTGCCTGGTATGCTTTGTGGCCCCAGGTAATCACAGGACATCGGTCATATGTATCCTCATCCTGGCTTCTGCGTTGATGCTTCCGATAGATCCAAACACCAGCGCCAACAGCAGCGATACCAAGGCTAATACCTCCAACCATCCAAACACGCCGCGATAACATCATCCGACGTTTATCGCCACCTTTCGACGATGATTCTGAGGCAGAGACCGGCTCAGTAATGCCAAGATCACCATCATCGACACTGTCTTCGTGACTTGCTTCAATTATGGTTTCGGATTCGATCTCGTTGGATGTGTCTTGTTGGTCGGCATTGATTCGATCAACGCATTCGGATAATACCTGAAGCTGACTCAGAACCTGCTTCAATTGCTTCGATGCGTGGTCCACAATGTCTGCAGGAGATGAAGTGGATTCGTCGGTTCCTGGTTCTGTATGCATCGCTTCCGGTGAAGATGCTGTGTTGGAGGTACCAGCAATGTTGTCATCAGATGTTGCTGTAGAGCCGAAAGTGCTCTCATTGGTAGACACCATGGCTCCAGCTTGATCTTCCAAAGTAGAGAAGGCGGTGTTCACCGCTGAATCAAAGAAGTTGCCGATAAGGTCATCGCCGGCGTTGCCGCTATATTGGTGTGTTTCGGCGGACATATCGTGCTGCTAGTACGAAGCTGGAAAGTGAAGTAGGGATGTAGATGTCTACGGTGGCCGATAAAATGAAAATAAAATAAATAGTGTTTAAGATAGTACAATGTAGCCTTGGGAATAGTTTTGTAAAATGCCGCTTTTCTTGAGAAAGGCTACGGCAAGAGACAACAGTGAAGGCTTTTCAGCCACGACAGAAAATGTACATATTGATCATGGCATTGATACGCACATTACAAATATGATGATGCCAATCAAAGGAGATAAGCCCAAGTGGATTGTATATGTATATGTTAGTCGTTTATGACTTATGAGGCAATGATTGGAATGGATAAGTATTGCAGTTTTGCGTTCGTCATCACCAAGATGTGGCTCAGGCCGCAATAACACTTCTTCTTTGTCTCGGGCGGCATATATGCTGTGATCGAGGATGTAGGCACGATAATACAATCTGTGCCATTGCATCTGGCATTTTCCATATCTGCGTCAACACTCTCATGTAGAGAAAGAGCTCACGTGCTCGTTGGGTTCGTACAGGAGCAAGGTGAGCGCCAAGCTGCTGCACAGCAATAGCATTCTCGTGTCGGAAGTGTGTCAGAGCCATACTAAGGCTATGCGAAGAGGCTGCCTCCAGACATTTCATACTCGCAAGCTGATGCATCGCCTCGGAAATATCGTTCCCACCAAGATACCTCTGCTCATTCATCGTCGACAGCACACCCGCATGTATAGCCAATATAGCACGTCGTGATCTCATCGCTTGCAAAGGCCCAGTTTCGTGGGTATCAGGGCTAGACAATAGAAGAGCATCAGCGCTGTCAACATCGAGGAAGGCTTGGCATCGCGATGTGCTGCGTGAACCTACTGAGCTCGTAAGGGCAGAGATTGCAAGATCAACCAGGTTCTTCTCCGAAACCGGATAGCCACATTCGGAGCTCGCTTTCATCAGCCTCTGAGCCGCTGTTCGTGCCTCTGCTGATGTGGCTGCGATCTCAAGCACATATTGGAGAACAGGTATAGGATCGGCTTTCATTGAGCTTGTTAGCAACAATGTGAGACATGATCGCTTGCCTGCGACGGCTGCATCGGCTGCACCAGCATCAAGTGCAGGTTGCGATGGTGATCGAGATGCTTCCAATACCGCCTTCAACAGCAGGGTATGTCCTGTTCGCGCCGCTCTTCTAATGGCTGCATCAACGGAGTACTGGGATACCTTGCAGCCGCTGTGTTGAAGCAGCAGCGCCATCACTGCAGGGGATTCCGTGACTTCCATCGCTGCATCGCCATTCACTTGAGTGTCGATATCACCGTCGAGCAGAGCCTCGGCAATATTCAAATGAGCATTGGCAGCGGCTGCTTCAAGTGAGCGTCTAATAGTGGTGGCACATACGGAAGGCTGATGTTGTGGCATATATCCATCAGCACACTGCTTCCACATTGGCGCTAACCTATGAGTATACTGCTGCAATGCGTATACGGCCTCATCGGTGAGCCTCTGCACCAGCCAATGTATCTGTATAACACTCATCATCACCGCCAAGTTACCCTCCGACCATAGCTGACATCCAGTGAGGCCAAACCAACGCAAAGGCGTAGCTGAGGTAAATGCAGAGAGAGACACCGCCGCGATGCTGTCTGCAAACTCGCTGCTACACGATCTCTTAAGGCACAGTATAGTCGAGGCCGTCACCATAACACCGTCCAATACTCCAAAGCATAGCACCGAGTAGGAAAAGTAGAACGCATACATTGGAAGACTGACCTTGTCAGCAGAGAGCTGACAGCGATATTGCGCTAAGAGATATACCACAGAATATATACTATGAATACGAGATAGCGTACGTGAAGAGTGAACCAGAAAAGCTCCAATCTTCGGCAAAAATGACGCCATGATTACTGTCAGCGTAAGCATTGCAAGCAGAGAGCCGACCACAGCGCTGGAACTGCGCCTCCTCTGCTTATGATGACGAATCTGAGCCGCATTTGTACGCGCCGATCGACTCATTCCATCTGGAAGTGCAGCCACCATCAGCATATGCGGCAGCATCAGCAGCGAAGATGGAGACGCCAGCCAAAATATAAAGGGCATGGTCGTGGCTAGCAGCATACATAGATCGCTAGCTAATGAGGAGCCAGAAATACTACTCCATGCAAGGAGACCAAGAGCACCGCTGATATGCATCAGCAAAAAACGAATCAAAAAGAAGGCACAATTCAGAAACTAATGAGAAATGAACGCCACGACAAACGCGAGAAGCTATTCGTGAAAAATGGCGATGATATTGTGCACAGAATAATGCACTTGGAAGAATGAAATGGCTCATGATGGCGGCACGCGCTACCACTGTGCGTTATCGGCCCTTGGTGGAAATCGCCGCACACATACATGTGTGTCACGCGGCCCGCCTAACCTCCGACATATATAGGAAGGGAAGACATTGGCAGAGATGATTGCAATGCATTAGTTCCATCCGCAGCAGACGCATACGTGTTTCTCGATTTCAATGCCGCTTTCATCTCTTCCTCAAGATAAAAAAAGGCAGCTTTCATGTCCTCCGCTGCGGATTCGAGCAGATCAATGTTCTAGCTGGAGAGACGATGGTTTATCAAGAAAGTGGAAGAAGTCAAAGAGCATAAGGATATTTCCAGTGGATCGTTGCGACAGCTCTTGGTATGTTGTTGTTGATACTTCTATCTTGCCAACTTTGTCATGTTGTGTTGGTTTCTCCGGGAAGAGTCTATGAGAAGTTGCATTGTCTAACGGGAATATCTCCCTTTGCTTTCGGATTGTCTCCGCTTGCGTGATGAACCTTCGTCTCCACTGTCTTTTAACACCGCCATTATTTTACATCTGTGTTCCGTTGCCATGACTGTGTTACGTCGATGATTTTATTCAACAACAGCGTCGCGGCTGAGAAGCCTTCCTTCGTTGCTCGCTGTCGCCTCACGCTATCAATACCTCCTCGGCATGTGATGCAGACAAGGTATATCATCTCTTTGCCGCACATTGGCTACTCATCGCCTTTGTCCGAATAATAGCCATTGTCTATCCATCATCGTGATGCTTGTAGTGATGCCTCTTCCATAAGCATATCGCTGCAACAATGCCTATGGATTTTCGCGGTATCTCGAAGATTCATTGTTGAAAAGGTATGATTTTGACATACGATCATTTAATGGACAAAAAGTCTGGTTGTGGTTCTGATGCAGTGAGTTCGAATAGACCAGCGTTAATATCATCCGATGACGATGCTTTGCACATCTGTTGAAGAACATTCGCCCATTGATATGCTCCATTCTCTCGAAGACGAACAACCCAACTCTGCAACGGCGTTGAAGAGAATATCCGCTCATTTGATGCATCTGCTCGACGTAAGATCTGAGATCTCATCGATGATACTAAAAGGGTAATAACCTGTCGATACAGTCGTTGATCCAGAAGTATTTCCACTACAAAACAATGCAGAGTTAGGCTGATGCGAATATTCATGTTGGCTGCAGATTTTACCATATCGATCAAAGAATTCACTATCTTTCGGATCGATGATGCCGTTATCAGCATAGAACCGAGCAAGATTCATTAACTCTGAGCGTGAGTTCGACGCTTCCAACACATCTAACCTCGCTCTTGCAATCTCTGCTGGCTCCGCATATGCAGAGCTAGGCTCACTGACATCACCCGCCATTATCTACTCAACCGACACTACATCAGTGAACACAATACATCAGACTAACAAGGTACTTACACGATATAGTGGGTCTGTTTTAGGATTAGGCCAAGGTGATGCAAATAAACGAGGCAATGAGGTCAATGCAGAAATATCAGCAACCAGACTGATTCGGTCACTGAATTCCATTAAAGATGCATTAATGCCATCTCGTCTTGAGAAATTAAGCGAAGAGGTATTCGTTCGAAGTATTAATGATATCATTCTCGCACAAAGGAACTGTGCAAACCTCGTTCTTTCACCGCGAACATCTGATATATAATCTGCATGTTGTGCGAATGAAGTAGCTATATCAACGACACATGAAAGTACACTAATACTTCCAGGTTTAGATGATGCTTCAATAGTGGTAACTACTGATGCTAAACACCAACATATTCGATCTGTGTCAATCTTATCACTGTTATCATTCATGCAACATCTGATATAAGCACGCATTAGTAAAGTCAACGTATCAAACATGCGGAAACTCTTACGATGTCAACAGATCATTCGCTTGTTTCTTTGCAATGAGATACTTGTTTGGTTCTCGATCATGTTGAGAAGATGATCGAAATGGAACCGTTGAATAAACTCCATTATCACGATCACTGGATCCATCGTCATTTGAATGCGATTCACAATCTTCGAAAGATTCATCAACAGTTGGGCACTTTCGCTTTCGTGAAGCTTTGGCTCTTCGATTATTGAACCAATTACGCAAACGCTGCAAACCCAAGTATTAAATACATATCGACACGCATTCAATACAATGTATACCTCAAGGCTAACACCTAACTCATCGCCTAACTGAACTAGAGTACTTCCATCAGGATAGTTCTGCATTGACAATGTGAATACGTGAATGAACTAAAGACATGCAACCTTACATTCTCGATGTATATTCCTTCTAGCAATGATCGTTGTTGTACACTCATTCGAGGCTTCTTACGCTTGTGCGGTCGATGCTTCGTCTCTGCAACCTCAATCGTAGGCTTGGTTCCTGCAACCTCGCCTGATTCAGTCTTAGGATTCGTATCTGTAGCCTCGGATGAATCCATCAGAGCATCAGAAGATTCACAACTGAAGATGTCCATATATCGAAGCTGCGAGGGAAGTGAGGTAGAAGTAGAACAGAGGATTGCGGAGTGGGAAGGAAGGGCGACGAGGGTTCTCTTTAAGTGCAGGGCACCTCCACTACGGTCGATCATCCGCGCCACATTCACATGATGCTAAAAAAAGAAATTTCATGCCAACCGAATTTTCAAATCGTTGATTTTTGAGAGTGCCTTCACTGTCTTGCAAACCATCTCAGTTCGTGATGCATCAACTCCTCTCTGTCAAACTAGTTCAACGCATTCGTATGTGCACACGCTCGCAAATGTAGTCGTCCGATACCCGATCAACATTCCTCGAGCTACGTACGGCAAGATGCTGGCGATCTCATGCCGCATCGCCTTCGAACCTTTCCATGCATTCATTGCAAGCAAGCGCAATGTGGTATTCGTGATGCTATCGTCCCCTTCCAACCACATTGCTGTTGCTTTTAGCGGATGGAGACAAAACGTTCGACGGCGTTGCTCTAGAAGAACGGAAGGGAAGCGAAGGAGGAGCGCTGCATTCTTGGTACGCGGGCCGGCGAGCGAGAAGGGCTAAGCTGGAGCATTCTGGAAGATGTTAAGGCGAGTCGTTGCTGCGTAACCACACGGTTAAGATGGATGTTGTCTCCATGGATACAGGAGACATACCATATAATAAAGAATGGCAGAATCGGCGAAACTGCCGGGAACATGTTGAAAGAAGAAGAAGTGAGAGATAGCACATTGCGGGGCAGGCGAATCACTGAAGAATTGTGTGAGCCCGACCCGAATCTAAGATGTTAACCAAAGAGTAAATTACTCACATCGGTTGTGAGTCTTGCCAACTACCGCAAGGTTGGACAGAGGGGTTCCATTCTCTTCCTTACATAGTTGTCAGCCGTACTCCTTAACGAGCTCACTAGGCCGCGAAGGAGGCCTGAGCCTACTAGGCAGCGAAATTTTCAAAGAGGCAAAGGCTGTGAAAGCATAAGGGTGGGTAGAGTATGGCCTACTTCGACATCACGGAGCTTAGCAAGGCAGCGAGCAAACACCTGGAATCTCCAGTGAACTTGGTAGGCTACCAAGTCAGCTTTGTAGCACAGGAACTGAGTTTGATTTAGATCTTGCTTTGACAGAGATGCTCGTGTACGTACTGATTGACGCCATTTCGCCGTGAAAAGGAAACGCTCGCGCTACACTACCACTCAACTAATTCACATATGATAAACTGATGAGTAATGATCATTGTGAAACTGGAGCAATAATATCGAGGGGAGAGACGGCCAATGGCTAATAAAGCGAGGCGTCCAGGCGCGCCGGCTCGCATGAATATCGGCAACAATAATACTGCGCCAACAAAGGTGAGGCTGACGACACTTTGCGGCGGAGTGACTCTGTCGTACTACTACTACAACAGCTGATGTCGTCTGAGTCATTCAGCTATTTCTTTACAACAACCAATAGCACAGCAATTATCCAGTTTATTGAGTTTATGACCAAGCATTTCGTCGTGAGTCTACGCTGCACGGTTGCATTGTTCTTGGCCATAAACTCGATGTACTCGATGATTGCTGCGTTAAATGATTGTAAAGCAATAGTTGTGGCATCCTCCGCCAGCAACCGCAAGCGAAAGAATGTCATTTTGTTTTGGGACCGCGAAGCGTTTGAAGTCGCCGAATTCACCGTTGGCATGTTGCTCACTGCAGGTGAAATATTCGCACCCAAGACATGCCTCTCAACTACTCATGATGATGATGTTCACATCGTAGTGGTCGCGACTCCTGCAGAGACACCACGTTGGTGCAAATAGGACCGCCTTTACTAACTACGTTCCAAGATTCGCTTTCTTTCTACATTCTTCCTGCCCCATTTCTCCACAGCGATTGAATACGAGATTCGCAGTGAACTTATTACGATATAGACGTTCAAAATTGCGGCTGAATGCAGTACTATATTTGATATCATGAATCATTCGAGATGGCATTCTTTTTCTCCTCTTCATATCGTTCGAGCTCGGCGACGATTTCGTCCATATGTCTCTTTCGCTCACGATGATATTCGATGTCGGCTTCGGTTATAGATCTAATCGGCGACCATGATGGCAACCAAGATGTAGATGGTTGTTCTCCTTCCGGATGCTGTGCTAGCCTACGCTTAGCCCTTACCCTCTCACAATAGATATCCCATACGCCGTCATGAACACCATGAACTATACTACCTAATGCACACATCGCACCACATCCGTACAATGATGAACGAATACCTCCTGGCACATAATATTAGAGTGTGGCCAATGCTAGAGTACCAGCATAATCTCACCTTTGAAGCCTCCAATAAGAGCTCCAGTGATCGCACCAGCAATACTCGAGCTAATGAAATCATTCGATTGACGGATGTAAGATACTTTTTGCTGGAACGCTGCAGCGGCAATGTTAGAAAATGGAGATAGAATATATCGCTATACATGTACCAAAGAATACAGCAGATCCAACGCCTGTCTTTAGCGACGCTATTGCAGCACGAGATATGAACGGAAGGCCAACACCTGCCGAATGAAGCCCAACTCCACTTCCAACAATCGCGCTAGTAATAAGAGATGATTGCAAACACGAAGATAATGTAGGAGCATCAATACGACGTTGATGAGACATTAATGCTGATGAGATGAATGAGGAAAGTGCGGCGGCGGATAGTGCATACAAAACAAGGGGCAGAGGCACAAGCATTTATTCGTGGCATGAAGGATTATGATCGCATCTCTCGCAGCAATTGTCTCAGCATTGTAACTTCGGTTGTTGGAGGATCAGGAACCTGTGATGCTGATGATGTTGTTGCTGTTCCCATTTTACACGCACGAAATGCATCTTCGGCTGAGCTTCCATTGCACACCATTGTAAAGCCCGGCATCCATCGAGGATAAACATCAATCGCAAGAGACATACATGATCGTAATGGAATACAAATATCATCAGCTTGTGCTGCTTGAATGCTGAGCTTATAACGTACTTGACCATCGCCAAAGTTAAACTATCACTCCACTTTAGAACACATTTGCGAAATGATAAGCCACACTAGCAATACCTCAAAGTTACCAAAGTTAAGAGCGAAGTTAACTCTAACTATATACTCTGCAACCTTTAAGCGATATGGTTTCGGTATTCGTATTTCACTGAGAGCATATAACACAACTGATTGTTCGCGTACACGAATTAATGCTGTGTCTACAAGGTTAGGCTCAAGCGTAAACCTAAATAATGCATCGTTCGGCTCGCTGAACTCAATATTAAGCGAGGCAAGGACAGATCGGACCTGTTCCTGCTTAAGCTGCTGCGTTGCCGGCATTCCAACACAACAATATACGACAACGAAATGAAAAATATATCCGCTAATTTACGCCTGTACGGATTAGTGTCGAAAATGAATTCGGTTGTTGAGCTTATCGCATTGGCGAGAAATGACGAGATTGTTTTAGGTTTACTTTGTATGGTATCAGTAGTTGCAGTAACTTTGCTCATTGCATATATTTCTCATGACCATGTATATAAGCCTCAATCTACTGATAGTCTTCAGCTACGTCGTAAAGTACAGCATTGTCTCAGCGGCATAATAATGCTCGCCCTCGCTCAGTATCTCCTCGTGCGTATTCATATCCTAGACCTTCCCACCATTGATGTAAAACTCATGCAATATTTAGACGCCTCGACAATGCAGTGTTTTACTTAGTATATCATGTGGAATATTTGCAGTGGTTCACGTCGTTCGCAGACGTGTCGAGTCGGTGAACCACATATTTATGGCATTGTTTGGATCTGTACTAAGACCTGCCGAGATCGACAATATTCCAAGTGCATTTTACTTCCTGTTAGGAGCAAATGTCGCAGTAACATTCTGCAGTCTTCGAGTTGCGACATTGTCACTTTCGTATGTCACTTTCGGCGATCCGTCAGCTTCATTCTTCGGATCCAAGTTTACATCATTTCGCTTCTCGAATGGTAAATCCATCGCTGGGCTCGTCGCTTGTATCACAACCTGTGCTGCTTGTACAATATTCTATTTCTCTGTGTTCGAAACTGTTCCTTTTGACTCATGCATCCTCGCCTATGTACGTCCGCCATACACAATCATCGCCATCAAACATTCACTGAATCACTACCAGATCATCGTCGGCAGCATATCAGCTGGTAAGATCTCATTTCAGCATATGATCCTCGTTGCTGATCGGTTTCGCAGCAACAGCAGAATCTCTATGCTCTCAAACTTCCATCGACGATAACTTCGCAATGATGGTAGTTCCATCAATCTGTCTTTCGGCAGTTGAACGAATCTTCCCCTTAACACCGCATTCTCACGTTCGTAATACTCTATATATGTATAAACCACTCTAAGCCACATAGATTTATTGTTGGTGCGTTCAACTATCAAAGACATCGAGACGCGGTTTCAGATAATAATCACACCATTTTCATCGACGAATCCCAAATAGATTGATGAAGAGAAGAGCGTTGCGGTTTCAGATCTTTACGCCTCATCTAATCTACGCCTCATCTACCACCAGCAAATCTTCACACCACCATCCAACATTTTCGAATCATGGCGGCGAATATGAATATGGTCGACGAAATGATGCAAAACGCATTGGCAATGGAGCAGCAAGCGCAGAATGATCCTTGGCGGCAACCTCTCGTAGTTGTGAATCCACCGATGGGATCACCACAACAAGGAAGCAATGCTTCGCACCAAGGCGGCAGCCCTGCCTTGTTTGTTAGCCCAATGCTGCCTCCTAATGTGCCAAGCATTGACGCGTCGCCAATGACACTTTCCCTCCGTTCACATCAAGCCTCTCCGCTGCCGTCTTGGAACAGGCAGCCGCAACAAGCAGGGAGTGTATCAATGGCAGCTATGGATGAGCTGTTTCTAGACGGATCACGATTGGCGGTGATTCCTCCTTCGCCAGCATCCTCGGCTATTGCCAGGCATGCGGCTCTAACCTCGCCACCGCAACTAATGATGCCAATAAGCCTCAGCCATAGTAGTAGTTTTGATCCAAGTTGTGAGAATCCTTATGAGAATGGCGCTTTTGACAATGCTTCCAGAAGACACGATTTCGTCATATCTGAATTTCGAGGAGACACAGCCCACAGAATCAGGGTGACGATATATTGGATCATGATGAAGTGTATTCTGACATGGTCTATACAGAGCTCTAATGCGGTTCGATTGACAACTGTTTTCAAAACTGATTTCGGAATCAATGTGAAGAGTACCAAGAAAGGTAAGAAGAGGCTACTTCGATGCCAGTTTGTATCAGTTCTGAAATGAGCTGAGCAGGGAAGAAAAGAGGCTCGCCGCCTTTATCTCGGCCAAGTGTAGATCCTGCTGGTACCGAAATGGTAGCCGTCGGAACTTGCGATGAAACCGGACACAAACACTACATATCCATTGCCAATACTGAGAATATTACAGAGTCCAGATCAGCAAATGATGAACGATTGGTTCTCAGCATTCAATCTGTTGCAGAGGTACTGTTGCTGCAGCCTCGTGAATCTGCATTAAATCTGACGACCTCCTTTACACAGCCTGTTCGAGACCTGCAATGGTTCGCAGCTGACCGACTTCTCTGCGCTGCTGGATGTACAGCAATGATCTTTAGAGTTGGTTCGATGGACTATTCTCTGGAAGGCCCAAGTAAGGTCTATAGTCATGCTGAATCTAGTCTATGGTCAAACATAGCATTGGCTGAACGCAGTGTTTAACAGCCACAATGAAGTGGGTTCACACTGGCTTGATCCGAGAAGTGAACATGAACCCGAATAATTCTCATGAGTTCGTATCTGGAGGTAAGACTTCAGCACTCTGCACCAAAAGTACTGATGATTCTCGCCAGGCTTTGATCGCATTGTCAGCATCAATGACATACATCGATCAGCTATTTCAGTGACCTCGGTTCGGCTCGACGACACCATCAGCTGCGTAAAATGGGGACGATATATCTCAGGTAGATATCATCTACGAACACCAGTCCTCGGAGATTCTAATATCTCACATCTGCGCCTCTTTGCAGACTCTCAATGTGTCACCGCCACAACCGACGACGGCCGATTCTTCCAATTCGATATTAGAACCGACATGAAGAAAGCAAGCTTGTTCGTCGACACCCAGAAGCTCGTAATATCCGCGATCATTTCCACTTTCTTCGTCGAAATAACTTGTGCTTTGTGTTCAGGATTTATACACGCACGAGTTTTACAACGACAATTCCTTCCTCTGCGGATTCGCAGATGGCGAACTACTCCATGTCGACACGAGAAACCGCAAGTTGTAAGCTGTGTCTTGCATTGCATTGGATCTTTGCAACAGCGACTAAAACAATGCTGTGTACTCAGTCTTCAGGGAACACGTGATCCGTACGTGAGTGTCATTGGAGATCTCCACTTTAACTCCAACAGAGATGAGCTACTGATATCCGGCGAATCGCAGTATGGATGTTGTCATGATTGCCGAATCGGCGCTGAAAAATGTGGTGACAGATTCTCAATATGGAAACTCGGTCGTAGCACAGGAATAGCTGAGGCAATGTAGGACAGCTGTGCTCCTGCTGTATTCTCGGGGATACTTCTAAATGTGTCGCTGTCAAACAATCAGAGGATTTGGATGTTCTTCGAACGCGAATATTGACCGAAGTGATCCGATCGCCATCAACGCAGTATTCGCAAATGATGGATCTGTGCTTACAACCGACGAGTAAAGGCACCAACACTGTATCTCAATCTAAACTCTCCTAACTATTCGCCATTACCTTCCTCTTTCAACAGTTCGGGAATATTGGCACGGTTCCCATCGCCAGCCCGATGAGATCTCGCTGCCGCCTCTACATGAACGCATCTCTACAACGACAAACACCTACAATACAACATTCCCTTCGATCCGCTCAAATGATACTCTTGAGGTGAAACAAGGCTGGTGCTGATCTTATTCAGAGCCGATATCGAAAACAAAAGAAGGCATCTAAACCTAGAAAAGCCCAAAACCACATTGACATTAAAAGAAACCCTTCTCAATAGACTTGTGCTTATTAGAACTGCAGCGCCTGGAATTCTTCTTCGTCTTTGATGACATCAGAATGCCGCTTCGTCTGCAAGATGAATGTGATATTCTCTTGGCTTGCGCGCAATTGTTCGAAGCTTCCAACATTGTTGAATGTGTTGTGGCGACGACGATGAGTTGTGATTCTACTTCATCTTCTCGTGTATTATGTAGTGCTCCTCTTTCTCCAATATCATCACCTGAGCGTGGATCTCCTCCCTCGCCATTATCTATACAACAACACATAGAATCTCGCCAGCGCCAATCCTCGTCCTCGTCCTCATCTGGCCCAGGTACATTGTTGTCTTCGGTTCCGGCCTCGCCTGTTCGAACGAGGTCTGCTTCGTGTCCTGATGCAGCCGATGATCCAGTTCGAACCAATTCTTCAGCCTTTGAAGCGGCGGCTTCACGAGAGCGACGCGGTAAAGTATTGAGACGACACTTTGCATCGGTCGGATCTGGCTCAAGGAGAAGCAGCTTACGAAAGCGACAATCCGACTTTCGAAAGAAGCAGAAAGTTCATCGAACCTTTGTTCATGTGTCTCAATGGATTGTTATCATTGGCATTGGCATTGTCGTTTACTTTGATGTTCTCATGATTCTTCCTCATCTAACATCAATATTCTGGGCGATTGTGTGGGCTGTGCTTTTGATGAAACCTCGCGAGGCTCTTCTCGCATTTCATGATCGTATTAGGGATTGGGGCGGCTCGAAGCTGAGGCCTCGTATTATGATCACATTTGTGTTAATCTATGCGATAGTCCTATCAACGACACCGCCAATATTCACAGCAATATTATCTACAATCTGTATGGCAATCCTCCTCTTTATGCTGTACGGCGATAGACATACTGTTGTAGCTTCCGTTCTATTGGTATCTGTGTTAGTATTCATCGCGATCCCGACAGGAATCCTCCTCAAATCTAGCGTTGAGGAAATGGAAGAAATGATCCGTCGCGCCACCGATTTCATCAATCAGAATCCTGAAGTTCAACAGATGTTTGATGACTTTGGTTCTTCGAGTTTATACATCTGGTGCGGTAAATACGTGGCTTCGTGGGGCTACGAAATGCCGCAATGGGATGCTGGTCGGTTCAAATCGGCAGCGATCAATGCGTTGTCTTGGCTCGGCAACAATGTAGCAGTATTGTATTCAGCGTCTGTTAATGTGGTGTCTACTACAGGTCGATTCATGATGTCATTTATCACCTTCCTAACCTTCCTTTTCTATCTCCTGAAACAGCCGGGCGCATCGCTCTTCTCATTTCTCGACGGCCTTTCTCCGTTCTCTGATAACGACACTCAACGCTTGTATGTTTCTGCTAAACGATCCCTTTCACGCGCTTGTGTGTGCTCATTATTGATCGGAGCTCTCCATATGAGCGTCACCTTCATAACCTGTAGAATCTGTGGACTAGAATTCACCACAATCCTATCTATTCTCAGCGGTCTTCTAGCAATGCTTCCAATGATCTCATCGTGGGCGGTTTGGGTGCCGGTGTCATTAGGCCTTTATTTCTCAGGCTCAAAGATATATGGAATCGGCCTCGCCATAACACATATATTGGTAGAGATGTACCTCGACACTCTCATCCTATCTTTCATCCCCGGCAATGCATATTTCATTGGCCTGGCCGTGGTCACCGGATGCTATGTGTTTGGCCCTGGCGGCGTCCTTGCTGGTCCTCTGCTCGCCGGCTTCTCCGCCACCGTCCTCGACATATATCGCGATTATATCAGCAGTGATTTTCTTGGAAGTGATGCAAACACAGCACCTGCGAATACAACTCCTCCGAAACAAAGATCACGAAGTATGCTCGATCTCGACACATGGTTGGCACATTTACTTAATCGAACTCCAGCTCCATCACCTCATTCTCGCTCTATCATATAAACCCACCAGAAGTAATATCTCTTCATTCGTATCTCTTCGGCAACATTCTCTCATGATTGTCTCACACAACCTCCGTTTATCTTCCGTATTTTCACCATCCTTTCCCGGTTGATTCTCTCCTGCTTCTTTCGTCTGTTATTCCTCGCATCCTCATTAGTTCTCGACGGCGACGATCTTCCAATCCAAACGTCAATCGGAGGTGTCCGAGCTGGGATCGCTTATATATACCAAACTTTGATTTCCAGCCATCGAATTTTTCGTGTGATTCTGAAAGTGTATTTGCGGAGTGTGTTTGATTTCTTGGCGATTGGAAGAATGTCGCTGACGTATGAAGGTGGCCTTGTAGGCGGGAAGATGCATGGATCAGGACTATTATCATTGGATGATAAACACACGAGGTTTGAAGGCGAGTTCGTAGATGGTATTCGGCATGGTAAATATATGCTGATGCGGGGAATGAGGTTATGAACTTATTGATGGCGACCGATGATGAGAAGGCAAAGGAACATTGTATATTGGAGAAGGCAATGTATTCTCTGGTGAATGGAATAATGATTGCCTCGGTGAAAAAGCGGAGATTGGTGTTGATCAGCATCGATATGAGTTTAGTGGTGAGACCAAGAATGGACGTCGTCATGGCCGAGGCAACGCTATTGATGGTGGACACGGTCGATACCATGGAGAATATGCTCAAGATTGTAGACATGGAAGAGGAATATATACATTTGAGAATGGTGAGGTTTATGATGGTGAATGGGCGCGAGATACAATGCATGGAAATGGAGAGTATCGATTCGTTGATGGAAGTATTTACCGCGGCGAATGGCATCGAGGTTCAATGCACGGTAAAGGTACAATGGAGTACAAACCATGTGGTGATGTTTACCAAGGCGATTTCGTTGGTAATCGACGATGCGGAAATGGAGTGTTGAGGCTGAAGGATGGCGGAGAATACAGAGGGGAGTGGAAGGATGATGCCGGTGAAGGAGAAGGACGGTTTACATGGTCCAATGGAAGTGTCTTTGTGGGTAACTTTCAACGAGGTCTTCGTTCTGGGTCAGGCAACTTCAAAAGTGGAAATGGTGATCGAATACAGGCGTATGGAAGTGATGACGAGGTTTAAAAGCGGCTGTGCTGATGATTGTCGGCAGGGAATGGTGCAATGATCGCGTGAATGGAACAGGTGTGTTAATGCGAGAGAATGGTGATGTTTATGAAGGAGAGTTCAAAGATGGGCTTCGTTCCGGGTTTGGAACATTAATTTGTGGAAGAGACAAAAGCAAATTCGTCGGGAATTGGTCGAATGATCGAAGGCACGGACGAGGACGAATAGAATTCGCAAACGGATCAGCCATTGAAGGCGTGTGGAAAATCGGAGTTCTTTCGGGTTCGGTCGATTACACTTTTGAAAATAACAGTCCTTGGCTTAACGCTGATGTATAAATCCAGTGCAAACTCTTTTAGTACCTTCAACAAAAGAGCTTTTTATTGGGAAGCATTTTCGAATTCAGAAATTACCACTTCACAAGCGCGAATTCGCCTCTGAATTTATTGTGTTCGCATTGTTTTGAGGTTGCATTGATGTGCAATTATCCAGCGGTGTATTATTTCGAATATTCTCATCTCTAATGGTCGCTCTTCCAGCTTCGGTTTATAAATCGCAGATCCTTTCAGGTCTGGATGATCTAGCTCTGGATTATACCGGCGGAGATATAACCGACGATCGCATATCCTTTGTGGTCAATGATCGCGCTGTCGAACAGAAGGTTGTGATCGAATGGGCTGAACGCAATCTATTGTTAATCCGCAGCGTTGCCGCTTTTCATATGCCGGAAATGGCCCGCTTGCCTGTTGCTGAGGTTCTCGTTCGCGCTAATTGGGGCGTCACCGTCGGCAACTTCGAGATAGATATGAGCGATGGAGAAGTGAGGTTTAAGGCGAGTTCATTCTATCATGAGATGAAGGATATAACGTCGTTATTTAAATACCATATGCAAGCCTCGGTAGAATCATTTCAGGAGGTCGCATCCAAGCTAGAAGCCCTCGCGTAGACCTTTCCTACGTGGCAATAAACCAGGGAACCCCCTTCTCGTGCCTTCTCTTGAGGCAGCGAAGAAGTTATTCATTTGGATGAGCGGCGGATTTACGCCAGCGTTTGGAGCAGCGGCCGCGTGACGAAGAGGACTAAGCGAAGCAGCAGCCTCAACCAATACAGAGCGAACAGAGGAATTACCACCTCGCCGAAGATATCTCACCTTATCCATCGCTGAGCTCTTCTTCGCCTTCATCCTCATCCTTGCCATCTTCTTCTTCTTCCGCAACATCGCAGCAATGGTGGCTGGATCCTTAACCCCCCACTCCTCGCCGATGCTATGTCTCCGCGTACGAGGACTACTACCACCAACAACATCAACCTCACCAACGCAGTGTAAAGGAGGAAGAACAACACCTCCACCTCGATGATCCCGACATATCCCTTCTTCCACTTCTTCCACTTCTTCCGTTTCTTCCACTTCTTGCGTTGCTTGGACATCTTCCGTTTCTTCCACTTCTTCCTCACCTCGATCAACTCTGATCTCGTTGATATCAGGAACACGCGCAAACACATTGACGAAAGCATCTTCGGGATAAGTCATAAACTCAAAGAATGATTCATCAACGCCTTCGTAATCCGAGTCGGAATCATTCATTGCCACAACAGCATCTTCTTTACACTTCTTCACCTTCTTCCGCGTATTGAATCCTCGAAATAAAGCCTGAACTCTGGTGATGGCCTCACCTTGCCTTCGCCTCTCTCTTCTTAGCCTCATCAATCTCTTACGAACCTCGCCAAACATTGGAGATTTCTTTCGCCAAAGCCTTCCTCTCATTATCGACTGAATTAAAACACAAGCTCGAACTCTCTTCTCTTGGATTCGTCTTTGATGAAGGCGAACACGCGCTCGCCGCCAAAACCTCTGTATTCGAAGCACGAAGAAGGCCTTTCGTGATTGCTCAAACTCATGTGAGGTTGTAAATACATTGACGAGAGATGGCGTATTCATTGCATCCATATAATGTTGTCGAAGCTTCGATCGAATATCGGCTGAGGAAGATTCGCATTCGTTGAAGCGACGACACCAAAGAGCCTGTTTGTCTCGCCTTCGAACATTGTCAACGCTTCGCAAAGCTGGAAGAAATGAAGCTGCAGATGACACCTCAATGGAAACCGAAGAGATCTGACGCCTTCGTTCAGCTTCAAATGATCGTGATCTGTGTCCGAATATTCTCTGAAGAGTTGAACTTCGAAGACGAGATTGTGCTAAAGGCAGGAGACGAGTTTGAAGAGATGATTGGAAGCGACCAATTCGCGGTATTTCGTCAGCCAAGATTTGACCGAGGTCATAGTTTGGGCTTCCGGATTGAAGCAGGAAATACGAGTTCAGCTTTCGTTGAGAGGACGATACCGAAGTCTCATCCAAAATTCGAAGCTGAGGAAGATTAAATGCGATGGTCTTTCTGTAATCAATCACATCTTTCACTGTTGAATGTTTAGTATCAGGAGTTTCAATTGGTTGTGAAATATTCCTAACCTGGATTGCCAGAAAGATTGAGGTTGATGAGCTTCGGACAATGTGAGAATGTGCTGATGCAGCTGTTAACTTTTCGAATGGAATTGTTGCTGAGGTCAATCAATGATAGGTTTGGACACAGCGACAGAAGAGATGGTGTCAGCGACGAATCCGAGATACGATTGTTGGCCAAAGACAATGATTCGAGGGCCGGCATCCAACCGAGGCTCAAAATATGGCTGAACAATTCCAACAATGAGAATCATATTCAAACCTTTGGAATATGAGCTCACTTTAAATCATTGTCGCTGAGACATAAGTTTCGAATCATCGACAAAGAAGGCCAAGATTCGATCGCTTCAATGTGATTGCCTCGAAGGTCGAGCCTGCAAAGAACTGGACAATTCTTCAATGCATTCGAGTTCAGACTTGAGATATGACATTGAACTGCTATAAGATGTTGAAGATAAGGATGATCTCCAATTCCATTCAAAGTAGTAATCTGAGGCTCATCGTTTAGATATGTCTTCTTCACCTTTCAGATAAAATCAACATTACCGGATTATGAGAAATGTTGAGCTTCTCCAGACATCGCAGATTAGAAATCGGTTCCATTGAAGAAACTTCGAGAGAATATTAGCACAGATCAATGTGTTCAAATCGACGTCTTACTTGAATTCGATTGACATTCTAAGTTTCGAAGACACGAATGAACTTCAATGCCCTAAAACAGGAAATAATGTCAGGTTTACGAGGGTGTTTCAAGTGCACGACTAACCTGAAGCGATGCGAGATGGTTATTGTTGATAGAAATGCTTCGAATATGTCGAGGTCCGTCCATTCTCACAATCGAGGTCAATGAATTATCCTGATTAAACCACCAGCATGAGATGAAGTAGCATCGAGAAAATACTTTCCATACGTTCAGAGATATTTCTTCAAGTTCTGTTGTTGCCAATAAACATGGAGCTTCAGTAAACTCATTTGAGTCAAGAATAAGAGCACGAAGATGTTTCCAAGGCTTCATATTCGGTAGCTAAGAATATATTCAGACGTAAATCCCACATCAACATTGCTTCAACTTACCGAAGTTCTTCCTTCCATTGATATATCTATCAGCATTGATTTCGAAGCATTCACAACTATTCATAAACCATCATTAGAATGAATACAATGAAATGTCTAAATCCTTGCCTTCAGCACAGCTCATTTTAGATATCGATGGAGCGAGAGGTTGTCGCCGAAGACGGTTCTTTTCGTATTTCTGCCATTTGTGAAGGCCTTTAACCTGTGAATCCTATTATCACAACCATTAGCAATATTCACTACATTTCTCTAATTTCTACATACTCCAGGAAAGCGAACTGAGCCAATAATTTTGTGAACATTAAGAAGTTCATCTTCATCATTGTTCTTTGTCCAGGCCTTAATGACATCTCTTTCTTTCGTCTCCGCTTCGTTAACCCTCTTCTTTTCCTCTTCAATAGCTTCTCTCCTTGCTCTAATTCGTTTCGTTC
>JACKZZ010022352.1_pt1 | contig 21155 bp, 26 predicted proteins | sample 8027871 | NCBI WGS metagenome assembly JACKZZ01 (sample SAMN15724774, study PRJNA655200) | protist metagenome | isolation source: fluorescence activated cell sorting (FACS) single amplified genomes of... | place: USA: West Boothbay Harbor, Gulf of Maine | collected 2000-07-19
TAGTATGAGAGCTCTTATGACCGCAGGTCCTGCCTTAGCTAAGAATAATATAGCAGGATACAACTGTGCTTACCTTAGTGTAGACCACCCTAAAGCATTTGATGAATGTCTATTCGTTCTGATGCACGGTACTGGTGTAGGCTTTAGTGTTGAGAGACAAGCAGTTAACAAACTACCTGAAGTACCTACAGATATGGTCGATATAGATGATGTCATTGTCGTACAGGATTCTAAAGAAGGGTGGCAGTCTGCATTCCGTAAGCTAATTACTTATTTATATGATGGTGAGATGCCTAAGTGGGACTTCTCTAAGGTTAGACCTAAGGGTTCTAGACTAGCTACCTTTGGTGGTCGAGCGTCAGGTCCTGAGCCTTTACTAGATTTGTTTAACTTTGCTACTAACATCTTTAAAGAAGCAGGTGGTCGTAAGTTGACTAGCTATGAGTGCCATAGAATGATGTGTAAGATTGCAGAGGTAGTTGTAGTGGGCGGTGTTAGACGAAGTGCCCTAATATCTTTATCTAATCTAACTGATGAGCGTATGCGTAATGCTAAGAGTGGTCAATGGTGGTCTGATACACCAGAGATGGCTTTAAGTAATAATAGTGTATGCTATACAGAGAAACCTGATATTGGTATCTTTATGAAAGAATGGACGTCTTTATATGAGTCTAAGTCTGGTGAGCGTGGTATCTTTAACAGAGAAGCCGCTATCAAACAAGTAGCGTCTATTGGTAGGAGAGATACTGACCACGACTTCGGTTGTAATCCTTGTAGTGAAATCATACTGAGAGATGGTCAATTCTGTAATCTTACTGAAGTAGTGGTAAGAGCGGAAGACACGCAGAAGGATATACTCCGTAAAGTTAGACTAGCTACTATACTGGGTACATTCCAAGCATCACTTACTAACCTCAAGAGATTGAGACCTAAGTGGGTACACAATACAGAAGAGGAAGCACTACTAGGTGTATCTCTTACTGGTATTATGGATAATGAGTTTATGAATGGTGGTAGCACAGATAGAGGATACTATGGTAAGAAAAGTTTACCTGACTTTTTATCTGAGCTTAGGAAAGAATCTGTTGAAGTTAACAAGCATTGGTCAGAGCTTCTAGGAATTAGCCAAGCTACTGCTACTACTGCTATTAAACCTAGTGGTACGGTTAGTCAGTTAGTTGATAGTGCTAGTGGTATTCATACTAGACATAGTGATTACTACATTCGTAGGGTTAGAGCAGATTCTAAAGACCCTATAGCACAACTTATGGAAGACCAAGGTATACCTGCTGAACCTGACGTAATGAAACCTAACAGCGTTAAGGTATTCTCTTTTCCTATGAAAGCTCCTAAGGGTGCTGTGACTAGGAATGAAAGGAATGCTATAGAACAGTTAGACTTATGGCTTATGTATCAAAGATACTACTGTGAGCACAAGCCTAGTGTAACGATTAGTGTTAGGGAACACGAGTGGATGGAAGTAGGTGCTTGGGTATACAAACACTTTGATGAAGTATCAGGCGTTAGTTTCCTACCGCACTCAGACCACACATATCAACAAGCACCATATGAGGAGTGTGATAAGAAGACACACGATGCTTTAGCTAAGAAGATGCCTAAAGCAGTAGACTGGGATTTGATTAGTGAGTATGAACTTACAGATATGACAGTAGGCACTAAGACACTAGCCTGTACTGGTAGTGTTTGTGAACTTGTTGATTTAGTTGAAGAAGAGAGGGACATAGAATGATACAAACTATATTATTAATTATAGCGTTACAAGTTGTTGTCATTAACTTATCAGGTTGTAGTACACTACAGGATAAAATGGATGAGCAACAACAACAGTTAAAGTGTTCTCCTCCAAACAGTATTAATTGTTCGGGGTGGGAGGTATGAAAATACTAGAGAACATTTTATATACCGCTTACTTTATAGCGGGGATGGTTTCTACAGGGTGTTTAGTTTACATAGTAATATGGCTAAATGCTCTTAGGAAGGGGTGGCTTGTATAGCCGATTGTTTTACAAATAAAGGAGTAAAATATGTTAGAGAAACTTAAGAACGGTGCTGATGGTGCGATAGATGTAGGTATCAAACTAATCAGTTTATCAATTGTACTACAAATTATCTTTGGTCAGAAGGTAGCATTCCTAACTGGGAATGTAATTGGTTCTATATTAGATATAGTGTGGACCTTAGGTAACGCAGGACTAGCAGGTATTATTGCCGCTGGTATTGTTTGGAAGTTGCTCGATAAAGATATAACGAGTGGCGGAAAGTAAACCACCTAAAAATACTTGGGGTCTCGTCCGTATGGATGGGACTTCCAAGTTATATCGTAAACTAAAGAAACAGAAAACTAAACAACGTGATTTATGGCGTAAGGATTGGAAGAAATGATATATGAATATAAATGCAAAGACTGTGGACTAAAATTCTCAGAGATGCGTAAGATGTCAGAACGCTTAGACCCTATAGACTGTGAAGCCTGTGGTGGTGATAGTGAACATATAATAAGCACGCCTATGTTTAGGACGTCAGGAAGTGGACACGGCAGAGGTGCAAGTCATAAAGGAGAGTGGAAATGATGACCGAAAAGAAGTTGATAGAATTACTGAACACAAATGAAAACTATAACTTTGTTGCTATGGATGATAAGTTCTCTAGATATGACGCCTTTGATACAGAGAATGGCATTATGTTAGAAATCAAATGCCGTAAGAAGCATTATGATGATACTCTATTAGAGAAAATGAAGTACGAATGGAATAAAGAATACGCCTTAGAAAATGACCTATCTTTTATGTATGCAGTTAGTATGCCTTATAAAGCAGGACACAAGATTTATCTCTTTGACCCCATCATTATGGAAGAGGAAGATGAATATGATTTTAAATGGCACACACGAAAGCTACCCGCTCAGACAGAGTTCTCTAGAACTGAGTGGATAGATAAAGAAGTTGGTTATTTGAATGTTGAAGACGCACTCGCTGTCTTACAACAGAAGATTAGTCACTAGAGACCGTATCTACCACCTATCCGTGACCTATTAGGAGGACCTGCAGATACTGTAGGCTTCCTACGAACACCTCTACTACTGCGTCTCTTAGGACCGCTACTCATCATACCTGTTGTTTTTGACGGCTGTGGGTTTTTTGTAATTGTAGGTGTAGGGGTGTTCTTTACTTGACCTTGTTGCATTCTGTATATGTCATTTCTCTTAGCTTGTTTTTGATTGTAAGAACTAATCTCAGGACTTGCTTCTGAATCACCTGTTTTCCACGGCTCTCCTTCACCTTTATGCAACATCTTACCACCACCAAATATATCTTGAATGTCTTTTGGTGTTATTTCTATATTCGGTGTAAAGTTTTGAGTGACCTTACTTTTTTCAGGTTTATAATTTGGAAAGTTGTTGCCGTAATCTTGATTTAATATACCACCACTATTTATAAGACCAAACATACCATTATTTCTTTTAAAATCAAAGTTTGTTCCTGTAAAGTTAGCAGGTCCTCCAGTCTCAGAAACATTAAAACCTCCTGCACCTAACGTGTTTGCATATGCGGCATTAGGAGTAAAAACATTATTTGTAGACCACAGACCATTCCAGTTTGGAGTGCTCCATTGTGCGTTTTTATCATAATCTGAGTATCCTAATTCATTCCCACTAAGATTACCGGTTTCTTTTATTCTATTTATTGCTAGTGCTTTTAAATACTCTTTCATTTCAGGAGTTTCAATCTGACCTAAGTCAGTTCCTAATATAGCTTCAGTTGTCATTAGACCAAAAGCTCCTGCGTTTCCTATTTTATTTAATAACGAATTATCTTTAGTTACGCCATTAAATATATTTTTAGCAGAATCAGATGCTATCTGACCGAAGTTTTTAGCACCATCTATTAAGAAATCAATAGCCATTACCAGCTATACCCAGCTTTAATTTCTTCCATTCTTCTTTCTACAGGGTCTGCAATTGCTTCTATTCTATCTAAACTTCCGTAAACAAAGCCCGCCCCTGTAAGACCCCACATTGTATCTTGTAAAGCATTTACATCTACTCTACTAAAACCAAATCTTTTTTCAAGAATGTTTCTTGTTGAGGTGTCTAAGCGACCTTTGTTGTTTTTCCAAGCGTGTGCTAATCTAACACGCATAAAATTACTATTCATAATTCCTTCTAGTAATCCTATACCAAACGAGCCACCCGCAAGTTTGCTTCCCGTGATTTTTTCTCCTAATCGAGCCGCCATTAGATTATGTACTAAGTGACTTTGTGGAGGTGCTTTTTTAGTACCACTAATTTTTATAGCTAAATCTTCAATATTTTTAATATACTTTGCATTATCTGGACTGTCAAAAAGTTTCTTTAGTGTTTCTAAACCTCCCTCGCTTTTTAAAATTTTTGATAAACCTTTTCCACCATCTTCTAACAAATTAGACGAAACAGCCCTTTTAACATTTTCTTTTAATTTTGCTTTCATTTCAGGATTTTCAAAATAATCTAAATCTTTCATAAATTTATTGTATTTTGCCCAAGATAACTTTCCTTCTGTAATTTCAAGTATAAGGCTTCCAGCACCCGTCTCATTATTTGAAGCACCTATTATTTTTTTACCTATATCACTATCTTGCATATCTAACCACTTTTGATAGTCTTTCTTTAACTTAGTATATTGTTTTCCTTGTTCCGGTCCTGCTCTATATGCAGCCGCTTCTTCAGCTTTTATTATTTCAGCTCTAAAATTAAACAAGTCATCTGCATCATTAATATCATATTGTTGTCCATTTTTAGCGGCTTTATGTGCATTAGTAAGAGCCTCTTTCATTTCTCTTAATGCAACTGCAGGAGGCATTTGCCCCGATTCTACTTTTGCCATTATTCTGTCAAGCCTGTTTATTTTAGGAAGTCCCGGTATCCTAGGTGTTTTTTGTTCGACTAATTCTTGAACTCCATCTTTATTTATTTTATATTTTGGTTTAGGTTTAGGACCTTCTGTAGGTTTAGTAAGAGACATATAATCATCATATATTCTCCTAATTCCGGGTATGCTAATTTTTATAGGTGCATTATTAAAACCCTCATTAAACATAAGTTGATTGTCATCTAACAATTTTCCAATATTTACAGATAAATCTTCAGAGCCTTTAACCATACCACCACCCGGCATAGCTATAGATTCTGATAAATCTTCAGCAGCTTTACCTACAGCCGCTTTTTGACCTCCTCCTAGTTTTTGTGCAACTCTTGCTCCTGCTTGCATAAAACTAGAAGTTGTTCTTCCAACAGGACCTGCAACATATTTTCCTACAGGTTGTAAAGCAGAAGGAACTACACCACCTATAGCCATAGATGTTGCTGTTTGTAAAGGATTTATTTCTTCTCTTAAACCTACTTCTTTTTCTAAACCTTGTCTTTCTAAATCTGATACGCCTGCTGCTGTAGAGCTAACTGCAGCTATTGTTCCTTTAGGACCTAAAAATTGATTTAATGCTTTTAAACCTAAATTTTTTCCTGCTAATTTTGCAGCAGTTCCTAATCCTCCTGTAGTTGCTAAATCTAAAGCAACACCTGTACCTACACCCAACACTTGTTGAGTAGTGTCTCTAGAGCCTTCTCCTATAGCAGAAGTATTTGTATAAGTATTAAGTCTAGTCCTCATTCTATCTTTAGCAGCTTCATCAGCAAAAGGAATTTTAGCTAACTCAACTCCTCCAGCAACAATAGAACCGTCCAATAAATTAAAATATTCAAAATCTTCTTCAATAAGCTCTTGAATTTCTCCAGTAAACTCTTTATCATTCTCTAAAAAATATTCTTCTTTTAAAGATTTTACATAGTTAGCTTTCCAAGGAAGCTCTTCAAAAGAAAAAGCAAGTTCATTGTTTAACAGTCCAGATAGTTTACTAATTTTTTCTTGATTGTTTTCTTCTTTAGCCTCAGCTAATAAAATCATAGCTCTCTTACGTTGACTAGCACGTGTATCGTAATAAGCTGATTTATTTTCTTTTTCTGCCATATTAAGTACCTTGTTCTAATTCTCTTAAAAGTTGTTCTGTGCTATCTAGCAATTCAGCATCTCCAATTTCTTGTTCTTTAGAACTAGGTTTTAATGCTGCATTTATTTCACTATCTGTTGGAAGTTTAACAAGGTTTTCAGGTTTTGCTGCCCATTCTAATTCGTGAGTTGCCCACATAGCTTGTGTAGGAGTGCCTCCTTCGTTAGTAACTTTTGTTGTCCACCTAGTCATTTCAGCGGCTCGTTTTTGTCTCCATCTAGAATATTGTTGTGCTGTTTTTATAATTAATTCGTTACCAGCCTTAGTCTTTTTAAGATTAGCAGTAGCATTTTGAAAAGCATCAAATTCTCTATCAGAAACAGCACCTTTAGTTTGTGCAATATACCCTAACGCCATATTCATAGCATTAGAAGCAAATACTTCTCTTTTTCCTGCCGTATTATCTATTCCAAAAAAGTCTGCAATTCTATTTACAGGTCCTGACACCCACTCTGAACCCGTACCTGTCCAAATATCAGGAAGAATATCTAACATTTGATTATATCTAGCATCTTCTTCTTTAGCTGTTCTTGCTGTTTCTAACACAAGTTTTAAATCATCTGCTTGATTAATAGCAGAAGCCTTAGTGTACTCGTTCATACGTTTGTAATCTTTAGCGTGAGCATATGCTTTTTTACGACACTCAGGGTCTTTTAAATCACAATTAAGAATAAAAGCAGAAGTTTTTAATTGGTCTCCTAAAACACCGCCTTTTGTTGATGCTGTTTGATTAGCTTCTAACAAAGGCATAACTTGAGCTTGAAACTCTGCTGCAGCTTGGGGATTAATTTCCATAATCTTATTAAAAGTAGACGAAATAGATTCAGCACTTGTTGTATCAACACCTTTCATTATTTCCATTATCTGATTTTCTTCAGATATAAACCCTTTACTTTCCATATAAGGGTCTATAAGTCCTTTTCCTATACCTCTAGCCGCACCTCTGTACATATCTGCAATAGAGTTAGCAGGTGTAGTTAATCCTTGTCCGTCAAACATTCCCATTATATTATCTCCTATAAATACGGATTATTAAACCTAGGAGCGTAGCTATAATTTGCTTGTGCTTCTAAATTTTTTTGTGTAGTGTCGGGTCTATAACCAAACATCTGTTGACCTAAAGTATAAGGTAACTGTGCTTTATTTAAACCTGCCTGTGTATAAGCATTCATTAGACCCGTACCGCCTATGTTTGCTGCATTTCCTGCATTACTTCCAACATTAATTCCTAAATTTGCTAAGTTTTGACCTATAGAACCTAAACTTAAAGCAGAGGCTTGAGCTGAATTAGCTCTATTTATATAATTAGTAATGTCTGCTTGTACTTCTCCTCTAGACTGTTTTAATAAAGCAGCATCTTCAATAGCTCTCTGTCTGTCTAGCTCAGCCGTAGCCGTAGCACCAACGCTAGAACCTAATAAACCACCTTTGTTTAATCTACTTAATAAATCTTCAGTAACACTAGACCTAGTAGGCTCTAAAGCCGCTTGAGTTTCTCTCATTCTAAGCATAGCCGCAGCCTCGGGGTCTAACATATAAGGTTCAGCAAAACTTCTTTGTCTATAAACATCTTGAAGATTAGCTCCAAATAAACCCATTATAGGAGCAGACGGTGCTAATTCATATCGTTGTTCTTGTTCATTCCATACTGCCGAGCCTGTAGGGTCAATTACTGTTTTAGGTTTAGAAGCCTCTGTTATTGCTGTGTTAAAATTTTCAGCAGAACTTGTTGCAGCTTCAGTTGCTTTGTTAGCACCATAGAGCTGTAAACCAGCACCTATTATTGCTGTCCAAGGGTTAGCCCCTCCTAAAAAATCAAAAAAACCTGCCATTATCTTATCTCCTTAATTGTATTCATTATCTTCTCCTACCACCTCTAGAACCTCTTCCGCTTGAAGAACCGCCTGTTCCTGATGTAAATATGTTTGGTGGCACATAGCCAGTTTCATAGTTATCATTCTTACGCTTTTGAGCCGCTGCTGCATCTGCTGCTGCTTTAGCTGCTGCTTCAGCTCTGTTTTTTGCCTCATACTCTTCAGCTGCTCTTTTACTTTCAGCCATAGCAGCTTGTTTTTCTCTTTCTACTTTCATAGCATCAAATCTTCTTTGAGCATAAAAATCTTCTGTTGGTGTTGGTGTAGGAAAGCCGAGTAAATTAGACTCTACTAATTGCCTAGAATTATTAGGACCATAACGAGTCTAGGAACAAAATTATCTTTACCTATTCCAAAAAGGCTTCTGTTTGTTCCGTTTCTTGCTTGTTCTTCAGTAGTCATTGGTTCTGAAAATATTAATTGTTCAGCATCTCCTAAATTTTGAAAATATTCATAATTACTACTTATGTTATTAGGGTCATCATACCTAGGAGTATAAGCAGAAGGTACTATATAATTATAATTTGATTCTTGATTAAAAGGGTCAGGAACATCACTTGAATAATCTCTAGTTATGTTAGAGGGTAAGTTTCCTGCAGCTTCTAACGCTAACAAAGTGTTTACATCATATTTGTTTCTTCCTCTTTGTAGATAATCAAAAGGTCCTGCTGTCATAGGAACTTGTGTAAAACCACTACCACCACCAATAGCTGGTTCAGCATCTAATGGTTGTCCAGTAAGCATACTTAATAAAGTTTGAGGTAGACCCATAAGGTCAGTCATTCTTTGTGCATCTCCAGCAATTCCTAAGTCTGGACGTCCCGGATATTGCCCTTGACCCGGTCCTTCTCCTTCATATTTACCTGTGCCGCTTCTCCATTGCATATGGTCTTTTCTGTATGCTGCTTGTGAATCTCCTGCAGCAAGAGCAGACTCAGCGTCATCATACAGACCAAAATACTTTATAGTCTCATCATAAGTTAGGTCTTTACCGTTAGGTCCAGTACCTTGTGGTCCTCTAGGTGTTTGTGGCTGCTGCTGTGGTTGTACGCTAGGTGTTGGCTGTGTAGACATAAAAGGATTATTAACATTATAATTCATCCACCACGGCATCTCTTGACCACCGCCATACTGAGTTCCATATTGAACTTGACCGAACTGATAAGGATTATAAAAACCACCACCAGTAGCTTGATAAGGATTAAACATACCGCCCTGCTGTTGTGTTTGTCCCATATAACCAGTAGGAGCTCCCCAAGTATTTGTAAAAGACTCTGTAGTATTAGGACCTTCACTTCCGGGTCTTGGTGTTATACCACTATCTAATAAAGGCATACCTGATGAATCATATGTAAACCCTTGCCCTGCTGAAGGAGAGCTAAACATATTCCCTAAGTCCCAACTTGTATTAAAGAAACCAGCCATATTTTTTCCTATGTTAAGTTTTGTGCTATATTACAATACATTTTAGTGCCGTCTGAGACACATCTAACTAAATCTACTTTACCATTACCTGATGTTATTGTAGGATTATGACCACCAATAAATGAAAAGTCTGTACTAAATGCTACATCATAAGCACCAGTATTTTTAATTAAGAAAGAAGCCTCTACACCTGATGTCATATTAGACACATTAAGTGTGTGGTTTCCTTGTACACTCACTACAAATACATTAGAGTTTAACAGGTTAGCTGTCTGTGTAGAAGCTAGTGTTATAGTCTCAGAAGCCGTAGGATGAGCTTTAGTGAACGTTTGTGGTGTAGCTAAGGTAACTATCTCCTCACCACCAATCGTGCCTGTAGTAGCCGTTAAGCCATTAACAGTAAAGTTCTCTGAAGAACTACCGTTTGCATCTGCCTTAGAATTAAGTGCTGTTCTTACTGCTGTAAATTCAGTATTAAAGTCAGCACCTGAGATAACTTTTCCGGGGTCTGTGTCTGCTAAGGCATCTTTTCCAGACCAACCTACTGCTATTGTATAATTACTCATAATATTTTACCTTGTTTAAATAATAATGATAATGATTGTAATGATGCTTTGTAACCTTTAGTTACTCCGTCCCACTCTAATCTTATGTACTTAGCACTACCTGCTAATGGTATAGAACGCTCTTTAAATCCGTGTATTGGAGCATACTTAGAAGCTGCTGGATGTGTCGCTGAATTATGTGTATGTCCAGTAAGTGGTCCATACTTAGAAAATGTAGCTCCCCAGTACGAAGGTTCACCGCTTAGTGTAGGATTAAGTTTAAATGTCGGTGATATTTTAGGTGTCATTTCAAAGTCTTTATACAACCTAATACCTACATCTGTTCCTTGACCTCCTGATACAAGCATAACTAATCTTTTAAGAATAGATGATTGTACTCCTTCTCCTAAATCAATCCATACCGTAGAAAAAGAAACTGTATAGCTATTATAAGTATAAGTGCTAGAGCCACTATAATCTACATCATAATAACCTTCATAAGTAGCAACCCTTCCTGCTTGCTGTCCTACTAAAAGCCCGTATGTTTCTGTGTATGCCATACTAGCAGGTTCTCTACTGTCTGCAAAGTCCCACTTAGTTATTCTTGGCGTCTCTTTCTCCGTCTTATATGTAGTGTCAAAGACATATGTAACATTCTTATCTACAAAAGATAAAATATAAAGACCTTCATTTAGCATAAACGCTGACTTAACATTTGTGCTACTATTAATATTAGATATTAGTTCGTCTTTAATTGTTATAGACTTTTCTGTTAGAGGTAGTTTGTCTAGCTGTGTAGTTCTAAATAAAGACCTAACACCAGTATCAGACAAGAAATATAAATCATCTCCAATAGATTGTATAGAGTCCCTAGATACACATCCTATTCCTCTAATAACCTCGTCTAAAGCTATGTTTCCTATTATGTCAGGGCTGTTATAAATAGCAATATTTTCTTTACCAAATATAACTAACTTACCCGCAAAAGAGTGTATAGCTACAATAGTATCTTGACCCCATACAGACTTTAAGTCTATAATTCCGCCATCAGCACCCCACTTATGTCCATCTAATAATTTAGAATAATATAAGACATCATCTTCTTCAGTAATACCACCAGCCCATACTCTACCATAAAAACCTAACATACAGCTAGGGTCAAACGTAGTTACACCTGAAGGTGCTTGATAACCACTTGTATCTTTTAATTTAGCCCAAGATGAATTATCATAATATAATGGGTCTTCATCAAACTGAGCAGCATATAAATGAGTATTAAAGTTTGTAAACTGCCAATCAGAAGAAGCTGCACCTGTGGCAAAAGACCCTGTCCAAGCATTATCTTTATCAGACAAATCAACAATATACATATTAGTGCCAACACCAGCAAATATCTTATTTGTTGTGCCATTATAATGTTCTGTTATAGAACCTATCTTAGCACCACCAGTTAATGTACCTTGCTTTAATCCTTTACGGAATGTAACTTTACCGCCTTCTGTATAAACAACATTGTCTGCTTTAGTAAACCAGTTAGGTGTTAGAGCAGTTGGTGTTGTCTGCGTATCTATACCATTAATACCAATAGTATCTAAAGGTACAGCATTAATTTGCTTAGATTCTAGTGCCATATTATACTACTACCCAATCCCTTTCATATTCCATATTGCCAGCATCTAATTGAACTGCAATGTTTAAAGAGTCTCTAGCTTCTGCTGCAACAGCACTAGATATACTTCCTCCGTCTTCACCTCTTTCTGCTATAGCTCTAGCCCAAGCCCCAAGAATTACAGGCTGTGAAGGAACTCTTAATACTTGTGATGCTGTTTTTAATTCTTTTTGAGCACCTACAATATTAACTGAGATTGTTTGCACAGAATCAGGAACAGGATAAAAATCAATATTAAAGTCTGGCTCTCTGTTTGTACCTGCTTGTGAGATACCATTAAAGGCATAATAAGCAGGTTTACCAGTAGACGCACTAGTCAGAGGAAACACTTGCTCATTAATCCAATCATTAGGTACTTGTTCTAACACTTGTCCAGTATCTTGACATATAACGTCTAACACTTTAAAAGACACACCCGCACCTTTAGTAGCATCACCTAGTGTATATTGCATATTGCCTAAAGATGTTTTAACATTAAATGTTTCTCTTAAGGCATTCCAATCGTGATAAGACTCTACATTCTTTTTAGAATCATTAACTAACTCCCCAATTAACTTCTGATAATCTGAGATAGTTACAGAATCATATAAGTTACCTGACCAATCAGAGTCTATAGTATCCTCTCTTAGTCTTCTTAAAACGCTGTTAATAATTTCTTTATAAGTCATTTACTTTCCTTTTGCTAGTTGTGCTCCAAAGTAGAACTCAATAATCATAGTAGCCCATCCAAAGATTTCATCCATCTTTAAAACTGAACCTGCTTGTATTTGTACATACTCTATTACATCTGGTGTAAACTGTATACCAAAGAAATTAAATCCTTCTATAGTATTAGGTATTACTGTTGGCACATTAAAGAACACCGGTGCTACTTGTGTAAATATAATTAATGCTAGTATGACAAATATAATAACTCGTCTGTTAAGGGCAGCCATAGGGCTCTCTTTGTCTGCTCTATCTCTAGCTTGATTAATAGAATCATTACGCACTTGTAGATTCTGTATCATTAACTTTTGATTTTCTGCTGCTGCTTGACTTTTAAGTGCAAACAGTTTAGCTACAAAGCCTAAAGCTATTGGTGCTACATTTGTTAAAAATCCTATCATATTGCTAACCTCATTGCTTCAATAATTCCTATTTCGGTAATAAAATACCAACCTAACGCTCCATATACAGCCCATTTAATTTGCATCAAAGAAGTGTTTATTTTTTGTATACATAAATTAGTATCATCAATTTTACTAAATAGTTTAGCTATTTGTCCAGAGTGTTTGTCTAATTGCAATTGCATACGATTAATATTCTCTTCCATATTTATCCTTTCTTAGCTGCATTTCTTTTACTTATGGCTTTGCCTTTTCTAATTGCATCGGCTTTGCTAGAAGCACCCCAAGCATTTAAAGATTTTAACAAAGGAGTCTTTTTACCATTTTTATACTGAGGTCCTGATGCTGCACCCATACGTTGTAAGAACGCAGCCCTTCTTGGATTATCTCCTGTTTTTACCGGTGCACCCATTACTTCTTCCTACTCTTTTTCTTTGCTGGTGGTCTTCCTCTTTTCTTTCCGTAAGTTCCTTTTCCGTATGGCATAGTAGCTCCTTAGTTTGCTAGTGGGTTATCTAATGATTCTTGTATCCGTTTATTTATATCTTCTTTCGTCTTCTCTACCTTTATCTCAAACCTATCTAACTTTGTATCGTAGTTAGTAAGTTTAGTATCTACTGATTGTAACTTAGTATCTACTTTAGATTCTAAAGACCATTGACTATTGCGTAGGTCTGTCATATCTTTCTTTAATTCTATTTTTATAGCATTAGCGTGTTCTTCTATCCTTAAAACGTCCGCTGATGTCTTTTTCATCTGTCCAGCTATAGAATCGAGGTCCAAATTTGCGATTCCTTCGACTTTCTGGTACATAAGAAAGCCACCATATAGCGTGCCAATAATCGTTGAAATTAGAGCAAATGCTGCGACTATACTGCCACCGCTTATCTTAAGACCGAATAATTTCAGCTTTTTATCTGATAATCCTTCGCCTTGTCTTACAATTTCTTCTAAATCAGCCATTAGTTATCAAACTCGTTATTGTTCTGCATTTGCTTTAAGTATTCAATCTCTTGTTTAAGTTTCTGTACTTCTAGTCTTCTTCTTTGCAGCTCAAGTTGATATAATGTATTACAATTAATTCTTTCACTTGGACCATCTAAAGGAATAATAATTCTAGCATATACTCCTATATCTTTAGTCTGTGGGTTTAAGTCGCTCTTGTCTCCTATAAGTGGAGTGACAGCATTATTAATTATACCAGTCATTCCTATTTCAAAGTTCGTACTACCGCCTATACTATTCTTACAGTCTAAGTCACCAGCCCTTATACTATCTGTTCCGCTACTTATGCTCGCACTTGGCAAGGCTAGATTAACAGAACTGCTGTTTGCTATAACTTGTGTGCAAGACAGAAGTAAGATGTAGACTAACCACTTCACTTAAACCTCGAACATATCTTTGATGCTACCATAGGTTTGTTATTATTATTTCCTCTAAGTTTAGACAACGAGCATATGTATTCTGCATTGTCTTTATTACTTGAGTTAATATAAACATCAAAATTAACTTGAGTTAGGTACTTTACTTGCAATATCTTATAGCTAGTAACAAAAGGTATTGGTTTCCATTCTTTATCAAATACACCAATCTCGTACCATTTAACATCTTGTCTCTTATTAAATATTCTCATTGTAGTCTTGTGTACACTATCTATCAACGAGACCTCCCATTTAGGGTAGGTAGGTGTCATCTCGTGTGCTGCTACAGAACTACATAGCAATACCCATAATATTACTGAGCGACACATTCTGCTACTACAACTGCTGTATATGAACCACCGGGAAATGCTTTTTGTTGTCCACCACCATAAGTAGCAACTGAAGTTACACTAAACCAAGTAGCACCAGCTATGCTAAGAGGATAAATTCGCATTGCACCACCATCTGCTGTTGTACTGGCTGCTTGATAACCTGACATATCTGTAGATGATGTCTGTGCTACTGTTACTTCTCCTGTCCACACAACCGTATCTGATAGACTAGGGCTAGAACTGAAAGAAGTAGGATAGCTTATTTGTGCTTTGTAAGCATTAGCAAGAGAAGTGTCTACACGCACAATAGGGACTTGACCAGCACTAGCAGGCAGGGTAGTAAGCGTATACGCATTAGGGTTTCCATAGTAACCTGCTGTATCAGTATTAACTGTACATCTTGACTCTACTGTACCATTAATATTTGTAACTGCTTCTACTTTGCTTGCAAATAGAGAACACCCTGTTAATCCTAGTACCAAAGCTATTGTAAATAATTTATTCATTTGTATTGTTCCTCTATCATTTGATTCATTAAATTGTCTTGGGCTAAACTTTGTAATGCTCTTCTGTTGTCAACCACCTCTCCTCCGTTCAATGAAATAGATTCCCTGTATACTCCTCCGGGAACTGTCGCTGCATAGTAAGATTTTACATTAGTAGCATTATTTATTGTCTGTAAGAGTGCTGATTGAGATACTGTGTTAGCTATCGTTAGAGCATTTTCAGATGCAGCCATTGCTAATTCTAAACGGTCTTCATCTTCCTCTTCTTTCTCGTCTTGCTCACTTTCTTCTTCTTCCTTATCATATAAGTCACTATCAGTTTCTTCAGTAGCGTCTATAACTGCGTCGTCATCTAGTGCATCATATATTTCTATCTTAGGTATTACAGGCATTGGCTCTACATATCCCGGACAGTTCTCGTTATTTTGTGGATTACGACAACCATCAAACCTGTATATGTAAAGTACACTTGCATCTTCTACGCTTCCTGTACCTGTTGTTTCTATTGACCCTTTACCAAACTGTTCTATTGGTGTGTAGTTCATTGGTATAAGTTTCTGTATTCTCATACCGTGCTTACCTGACCAGTCATCGGTCTCTTGGAACACATAACCACCATCTACATCTTCATTCTGTATTGTTACTGTGAAGTCATCCTCAACTTCTTTTACTGCTTTATAATTATATATTACACCACTTATGTCCATACCTTCTTCGGTAGTTATACCGAGTATAGGTGTTGTCATCTGCCAAGTATTACCATAGAAGGCTGCGTTACCGCTATAGCCAAATGTATAATAATTACTAAAAGAACAAAAAGGCAGCAGCAACAGTACCCATAATATTAAGGGCTTTATCACGCTTTTCCTGTACACTAATCTCATCTTTCTCCGGTGGCATTGGTATCTGGTCTGTCTTAACTGCCCAAGCATCTTTAGCTTGCTGTCCTATGAGTCCATCAATAGGACAAGGCGTACCCGCAGACATCATCGCTTCCCATACATCTGGGTCTTGACACATCACACTAACTGCTGCGACTTTCATTCCAAACATATACAGCTTCTGTGCTTTCTTTAACCTTAAACAATTCTCTTCTGTGTATGTCGTACCTACTGACAATCCTAGTATTTGTGTTTGCACTGAACCACTAGAGGAAATCGTACATAAATCTGAGTTATTACCACTTCCAAACTGAGGTGCTATTGCACTCGGTGGTGGTGACTTAACTGTTGTAGTTTGCTCACCTGTCGTTGTAACAACACTTGTCGAGTCTGTAACAATAGGGTCAGCAGCCATAGCTGAGAACGACACTATCCAAAATGCTACAACTATAAACCCAGCTATTACATTGTTAATGCGTCTTTGAAACATTAGGCTTCTAGTGCTGTTATACGAGCCTCTAACTCTTGTATTGTTTTAACTAATAAAGGTACAAGTTTGCTTTGGTCTATGCCTTGTGCGTCTATATTTCCATCACTATCAACTGCATCTTTAGCACCACTAATTGCTTCAGGAACTACACTTGATACTTCGTGTGCAATAAAGCCATCAACTAATGTATTGGTATCATCTGCTATAAAGTTAAATCTTGCTGGTTTTAGTTGCTTAAGTCTTGTTGTAGCATCCCAAGTATAATCAACATTTTCTTTAAGTCTGTAGTCAGATGAAGTGTTATAAGATGTTGCTGTTGTAGATGTTGAAATACTCCCAACATACTCACTACCTCTTTTAAACGCTACTTCGTGACCAGCTCGGTTTACTGTATCAACATTATGAATTTTTAAAGCGTATGGAGCGTAATAAGAATGATTGTTTAATTCAAGTGCGTGATGTCCAGCCACTGCTGCTCCATCAATTTTAACTCTCGCATCAGTAGTTGGAGAAGCTCCTATACCAACATAACCAGTAGTCCTTGCTAATCGTATTGCATTAGATGCGTCAGTAGTTTCAATAATAGCAAGATTTGCAGAACCATCATATCTTATGTCAAATCCATTAACACCATCACCTTCTCTAAATTTAAGCCTACCTGAAGTAGCATTGTCATTAGCATTGCTCAATAAAGATATTGTAGGGTCTGTCACACTTCCTACTATTAAGTTACCTGTCAAAGTACCACCAGCTAAAGGTAGCTTGGTTGCGTCTGCTGGTAAACTAGTTAAGGAAGCACCACTAATTGCTGGAAGATTACCTGTCAGCTTAGTCGCATCAATCGTAGTAGAAGTAAACGCACCGCTAGAGCTGATACTCGCTTTCTCTACTCCGTTGGCTTGGAACTTTATGTCCTTAGAAGAACCATCAGCGTTTAGTGTTAGATGTTCGTCACTTGATTTTATTGTGGACATTTATTACTCCTATGTTTCTAAAGATTGACTTAGAGAATTTACAAAAGCATTCTTACCAAAGGTTAACTGCTCTAGGTTAAATTGGCTTTGACCAATCTTCCTATCCAAATCATTAATGTGGTTTATCATTGCTTGTTGTTCACCTGTCATATCTTCAATATTAAATTCTTTGTCGTCTATTGTAATTACAGGCTTTTCTTTTTGTTTTTTAGCCATTGTCTACTCCTAAGTTAAGATGCTATCGCTGCATCAATTGCTGTAAAGCTCTCGCTTCCCCAAATAGATGTTGTGCCATCTATCTTCTTCTTTGCTTTCATTAATACTAGGTGTTCTTTATTCCTAGCTTTTCTTGCTGCAAATTCATCATCAGTTTCGTCAGCACCTTTACTGCTGTTGACTTCATCTACTGAATGCCCCATAGCTACATAAGCTGCTGCTACTTCGTCTGTTGTCATATCGACATCCATACCTTACTCCTATCCTTCGAGGGTAGTTACTCTAGCCACCAAAGCCTCGTTCTTTGCTGAGAGTTCTTGTATTGCTTTTACTAAGATTGGAAACATCTTCATTGGAGCTGCTTCTAATTTGTCAGGATTATCTTCAAGAACTAATCTTAGATAATCAGAATAGATTGTTGCCTCTTGTGCTGCTTTTAATTCTTGAGCAATAAATCCAAAGTCCTTTTTACCAACTCTAGTTCCGTCACGAGTATCCCAATCAAATGCAACAGGTCTTACTGCATTAACAAAAGCTAAACCTAATGGTATGTCTACAATATTAGTCTTATCTCTTGAATCAGATAAAGCTGAAATAGATGTATCAGCACAGCGAAGGGTACTTATATTACCATCACCTAAAGTAATTGAGTTAGTTGAATTAGCTGCTGCAGCGTAAGCATAGTAACCAAGTGCAGTATTATTGCTACCAGATGTAATATTTTCTCCAGCAGAAAAACCAAGTCCTGTGTTTTTACCTTCTGTAGTAGCCAAGCGTAAAGCATCTTTACCAACAGCTACATTATAATGTCCTGTGCTGTTTGATAATAAAGCACTAAGACCAACTGCAACATTACTGTGTCCAGTAGTATTAGTTACCATTGCTTCTACACCTACTGCTGTATTGTTACTTGCTGTAGTATTGCTTTGTAATGCTTGGCTTCCAACAGCAGTATTAACTGCACCTGTAGTGTTAGATATTAATGCAATTCTACCTACTGCTGTGTTGTTACCGCCTGTGGTATTAGACTCTAAAGCACCTCTACCTAAACCAGTATTTCTAGTTCCTGTAGTGTTATAGTATAAAGCTGTTTTACCCATCGCAGTATTGTCATTAGCTGTTGTGTTTCGATTTAATGCTTGATAACCAATTGCTACATTTTCAGAACCTGTAGTGTTTGCTGCTAAAGCAAAATTACCAAATGCTGTGTTATTTGATGCTGTTGTATTAGCCATTAGAGTATCGTGACCCATTGCAACATTACTTGTACCTGTAGTGTTTGCTGCTAAAGCACCTTGCCCAAAAGCATTATTATCAGAGCCTGTAGTGTTAGCCCCTAAAGAATCTCTACCAACCGCAGTATTACTAGCACCTGTGGTGTTAGCTTGTAAAGATTGATAACCAACCGCTGTGTTATGTGCTGCTGTCGTATTAGCAGTTAGAGCATTTTTACCAAGTGCTGTATTGTAAGAACCTGTAGTGTTAGCATATGAAGCTCTCGAACCAACTGCTACATTTTCTGTACCTGTTGTATTAACAGCAAGGGCGCGTCTACCTACTGCTGTATTGTGTTCTGCTGTAGTGTTAGATTGTAAAGCCTCTCTACCTACTGCTGTGTTATAAGAAGCTGTAGTGTTTGCATTTAAAGCGTCATAACCTATTCCTACATTACTATTACCTGTAGTGTTAGCAAATAAAGCTGCATTACCAACTGCTACATTAGCATCAGCAGTAGTATTTGAACCTAAAGAATCTCTACCTAGACTTACATTATAGCTACCAGTAGTATTTGCATCTAACGCTCTTCTACCAAGTGCTGTATTGTAACTTCCTGTAGTATTCGCTTTTAACGCTTCAAAACCTGTTGCTGTATTATTAGCACCTTCAGTATTAGCTGTTAAAGCATCATCACCAATACCAACATTATAGTCACCTGTAGTAATTGAATCTACTGCGTTAGCACCTAGTCCAATGTTACTGGTGTCAGTCTTTAGAGATACTCCTGAAGTTGTTCCGTTAATCGTTAATGCCATTATTCACTCTCCAATGCGGTTACTTTTGCTGATAGTTCTTGTATTGCTTTTATTAAAGGCATAACAAACATTTCGTATGAAACACCTTGTAAGTCATCTGCTGAGTTATCACTTTCGTGCCAACCAGCAAAGTCTGTAATATTGTGAGTGTCCATTGCTGTTTTAACCTCTTGAGCAATTAACCCATACATTTTATTTGTGTAATCAGAGGTTGTTTGACTAGCATCATAACTAGCCATTGATGAGTCTATTTCAGAAGGTGCTTTCCATTTATATGTAACTGTTCTTAAATCATTTATAAAATTTAATCCAGCATCAGTATTAGTAGCAATTTCTTTTTTAAGTCTTTGGTCAGAAGCACGAGTCCAACTAGCATTAGCAGAAAACTGGTTATATACTCGATTTGCTCCGTTGTGATGTTTACCAAAAGTAAGATAATTGTCGCCAACACAATTTACATCATATCCAATAGCTATTTGGTAACTTCCATCAACAGCAGAAGTATCAGTAAATGCACCAAGTAAAGTGCTTTCACTAGCTGTAGTCATTGCTCCATTATTAGCACCAGCAAGATAACCTACTACCGTATTAGCAATACCTGTCGTAATACTACTTCCAGCAGACGTGCCAACTACTGTGTTATAAGAAGCTGTAGTGTTAGCTGTTAAAGCATTTTTACCTATTGCTATATTGAAATTACCAGTAGTGCTAGAGCCTAAAGCGCCATATCCAACAGCAACACTATCATAGCCAGTAGTGTTCGCATCTAAAGCATAAGTACCAACAGCAACATTTTTATCACCTGTGCTGTTAGCTCCCATAACAGCATAACCAACTGCTGTATTGTCAGCAGCCGTAGTGCTGTTTACTAAAGCATTTAAACCAACCGCTACATTACGAGTACCCGTTGTATTATTATATAAAGAATCTAAACCAACTGCTGTGTTGTGAGTTCCTGTAGTAGTGCTTCTTAAAGCACTATGACCGAACGCAGTATTATAAGAACCTGTAGTATTAGTATATAAAGATAGTCGACCTACTGCGGTGTTATTTGTGCCAGTTGTGTTTGCTTCCATAGTACCTGAACCAACTGCAACATTATTACTAGCGGTTGTGTTAGCTGCTAAAGCAAAACGACCAAGTGCTACATTGTGCGACCCTGTAGTATTTGCTACTAATGAATTTTGACCCGATGCTGTGTTTTGTGCACCTGTAGTGTTAGCTATTAGAGCAGATTTACCAACAGCTGTATTGTTAGAAGCTGTAGTGTTGTTAGCAAGAGCATCAACACCCATTGCTGTATTACTAGCACCTGTAGTATTAGTTGCTATAGTATTATAACCATAAGCTGTATTGTTAGAAGCTGTCGTGTTTGAGCCTAAAGAATCTCTACCAAATGCTGTGTTATATCCGCCTGTAGTGTTAACATCCATAGAGTTATAACCTATTGATGTGTTACTACCGCCTGTGGTATTAGCTGTTAAAGCATTGACTCCTACCCCAGTATTATAATCACCAGTTGTAATACTATCTACTGCACCTGAACCTAGTCCAATGTTTCCAGTATCTGAAGTTGTTATTGGTACATCAGCACTTGTTAGTAGTGAACCTGTTGCATCA
>JACKZZ010010105.1_pt1 | contig 21150 bp, 7 predicted proteins | sample 8027871 | NCBI WGS metagenome assembly JACKZZ01 (sample SAMN15724774, study PRJNA655200) | protist metagenome | isolation source: fluorescence activated cell sorting (FACS) single amplified genomes of... | place: USA: West Boothbay Harbor, Gulf of Maine | collected 2000-07-19
CTTGTATATATTGCACTTGCAACGGGTATTGTATATGTTTACAATGTCAATGGTGAAGTATGTTGCTACCGCGTGCCGTTAGTTGGTCCTAATCTTGATCCTTTGGGTGGTGAAGGAAGTGGAGAATGGACATATGGCCCTGTTGTGGGTATTATGGTACAGCAATTACCTGAAACAGATGAATCTCGAAGACTTGTAGTTTTATCTACTTCATGTGGGATTTATGTTGAATGTCAGTTAGATAATGTTCTAGTAAATGATGATGAGCAGTCCAAAGATTGGGAGGAAGAAGAAGGGGAGTTCGGTATGGGTATAGGCGGTAGTGGTGGATCACAGATATGTGAGCATGGTAGGCAGAGGTCAAAGTGCAAGGACTGTGGTGGATCAAGCATATGTGAGCATGGTAGGGTGAGGTCGCGGTGCAAGGAATGCCGTCAATCTTCAGATTACATCGATTGGATTGAAATATGAGTGTCTCTCTGTTGTTGGTTTGGGGTCACACTCCACACTCTTCAGAACTTCCTGTACGTCGGAGTAAGTTATTGAGTGTATGTATTGTTGAGTGTTATTGTATTTGCGTAGAAGAAGTGATCGAAACGCTTTCGAATCTAAGCGAAACGCTTTCGAATCTAAGCGAAACGCTTTCGAATCTAAGCGAAACGCTTTCGAATCTAAGCGAAACACACTAGAGGAATTTACATACTTTACAATACAGCTCAAAATAAATCTATTTTATTCAATATAACTTCAATCGATCACATTTTCATTAATGTAAGCAATTTCTGTGCGACAAGATCCTCATATTCTTTCAATTCCACTAAACTTTTTTCATATTGCTTTTTTAACGAAACATTATGGTATGATAGTCGGGCCATGTCCGTGAGCAAACAGGCGGCTCGCAGCCTTTGACTTGATTTAACCATAATTTCCACGTCTTTTTTGGGTACTTTTAAGATTGATAATGTGTTTGAATTTGCATATAATGCAACCCTATCTAAAGTACCCTTTTCATCCATGTTACTCCACTCTGCTTCAATAAGTGGTGCATCGAATTGACCAACTTCTACGGTCCCTGATATGATATGGGAACACACTTTTGCCACATCTGCTACTGCTGCTTCTTGGGGGGTTTCTTCTATGGACTCACTACCATCAGTGGCATCGGCACTAGAAGCATAATTAGTATCAGAGTTCTCAAATTGAGTTTGATGAACTTTCATATCCTCTGTGTCGTTCATATCCTCTGTGTCGTTGTCTGGTGATATGCCTGCGTCAACTGCTGGAACATCTAGTGACGCAGTATCTGTGTCTGGTTCTTGTCCCGGTGCAAGTACGGCATACCGTGCCATTCCATCAATTACTAAATAGATGTAATCCGTATTGTAATGCCCTGCTTCATAAATGAATATACCCTTATCTACTTTTATTATTTCACCCATATGAATGAGTTGTGAGAAATGATACTTACTCCAACCTAGACTTTTAAAGCAAGTATTGTATAGGTTGGTGTGCTCTTCTGGTATTGGCCATAATGTAGCATATTCGATTTCATTGTTTATCACCTGTGATGACACTCCCAGAGCGAACATACCCAGACCATACATAAGCCATCTTATTGTCTTTGCACCTGTATCGTCATTTGTAGAAGCTGTAATTGATGGTACAGCTTTATTTACTCGATTGGCAAATCTTTCTGGCACTCCAGAGAAGGATCGCCTTGATAAGGCGGTTCTCTTGGTATGAGATACTAAATTGATCACACATCTAGAAATAAACATATTTTATGTCTATTTAATGTAAATATCTCAAGAACTTGGTGTTTCCCATGTTGTGGGTAGCATCGAACATGTTGCAAACGTCGTCGTACGGAATTCCAAAATGTAAGGATTATATATCTACGCACATTACTTTAAATATTGAAGGCATTAGAAAGTAATACCAAGTCTGTTTTTTTGTCGACAGGTTTAGGAATTTTGACCTATTATATGTTTAACCTTGGGTGGTAGAGGCAACCTAGTGAAGATTTTTTGTTGGATTTGATTCGTGTGGAGCTTAGTAGGCGCCGTAAAAAAGAACAATATCCACGTGAAAAAACGAATATTTGCAATAACAAGCTCTAGTAAAGCGCCACTATGAAGAAGCAAAAAAAGACTGTAAATAAAATGAAAGATTGTTCTGCCACGAATTCCGACTTTGTCGAAGACTCTGAATTTATGGCTGAACTCAAATCGGAAACAGGTGACGACAATGCATATAACAAGGAGAACATGTTAGTAAAGTCAATCTTTCGTAGATTTGCTTCATACAATAAACGTAATATACACACAATTGTTTTCCGTCCCGGTTATCTGAATCCACTTCTCACTGATGGTGGAACAATTGAATACTTAGAGAATATTATCGCACAAAGAAAGATTGAATGCAACACAGACAAGTACGTATTAGGTGAAGAAGCTGCATATTCCTTCATAGAAGATGATTTTATGACCCAATCGAATTCACCATTGGCATTTGTGCCCCGCAACAATGCATCTGAAATAGGTTCTCCTTTGGATGCATTCTACGCTCTTGCACACAATTTAGCATTATGGTCAAAAGACTTCTTATGGTCGCTCAATATAAGCAATTGTCAATTAGATAAAATTTTTATGAACTCAATTTCGAGATCTGATTTTGATCACAGAAAAACCATATCCGATATTTTATTACCATCTTTGAAACATTTAGATATTTCGAATAATAATTTAGGTAGAATGCTTACAGATGGTGCGGCGGATGAGAATGAGACAGGAAATATATGGCTAGAATGCATAAGTAAACATTTGAAAAATGATCAATGCCATTTAACTGAGTTAAACCTAAGTGGTAATGCTCTCACGGGTCTGAGCGTCCAAAGGGGTCGAGTTGAGGGCAAGCTAAAATGTAAACCAATATTTGACTTTTTTGAAGCACTTCATGTCAATACATCTCTTGTTAGCTTAGACATCAGTGGAAATCTTTTAGGTGGTGTGTATGAAAAAATGCATAATAGTGACTATTCTGGGTGTGGAACGAGTTTTCGACCGAATCCAACAAAGAGTCACGATTTCTTAAATATACCTTTAAATATTCCAAATGTTCAGCATATTGAAGAAATTTATGGAGATTTGATAACGGAACGTATTATTGATATGATTCGGCTCAATAAATCACTTGTATATCTTGACCTTACGGTGAACCGTTTTGATTTTAATTTGCTTAATGCAAAGAGAATGTTAAAAGCATTGAATGATCATCCTTACCTTCTTTCTCTCACGGGTGCCCCAGTACCTAGTGCGGTCAACAATAGTAGTGGAAACAACAAGCTTAATCAACCTCATCATGTAAACCAAGTAGCCACCGACACTCAGCCTCGTGGAATTGTGAATAGTATCGAGTACGAAACTTACATACCAAGGTTGCATCATACTGAATATTTTCATACTGGTGATAATAGTGATACAATGCAGTATTATGAAAGTCTCGCTCTTGAAAATAATGATATATATACAAGAGATTGGAGAAATTCTGAAAATATACGTGTTCAAATGGCTAAAAAGATTCAACTAGATCACCCAGATAGTAAATATGTCATTGATGATGGTACGGAAAGTAGTACGCTTTTTTCATATCCTAGGAACGGTGAAACATATCAATTGGGTATTCCTGTCATGTCAGCCATAGAATGTCGCTATCAGGGCAAGTTCTACGAGGCATCTATTGGTTATTTTATAGGTTCTGATAAAATGCATTGGTCCAACATAAATATACTGGATATCAGCTGCAACCCTGCATTTGGAGATAGTGGTGTGTTAAACATAGTCGAAGCTTTGCGCAGTCGTAATGCACATCTATTAGGTCCTATTACAGTGAGAAGTCTACGCTTATGCAACATAGGGCTGACTGCCAGCGGCATGTCTCATATAATATCCTTACTTGAAATTCTGCCCTCTGTCTGTGAGCTGGATCTCAGTGATAATCGAAGTATAAAGGATCAAGGTATTATTACTCTTCTTCGTGGTTTACTAGATATTATGAACAAAAGACATTTAATATATTCACAAAAAAATAAAACAAAAAGTATTATAAAATCTGAATATATTGAGCCACCGGTCGCACCATCACCAGTGTTAAGGTCCCTTTCGCTGCGTAGTGTTGGAATGTCTGGACTCATCCTTTCCGAAGATGAAGAAATACTATTTGCCGAGAAGTTACTTGATGAAACATGTCGTGATCCAGACCGTGCTATCTTACGCGAAATTGACGATTATAGCACAGTATTAGCCACCTACGGTAGTTCTGTACAGTTCTGGTTATGGCTACTGGTGCATCATCGCCAGTGGCCAGATTATAGTGGATATCAATTTGGAGATAAAATTGAGAATACTTCCAATATTCTTCCTAATAAAGAGAAAATACTGATACAACGAGAAGAACTGTTGAAATATGCTAAGGATAATAAAGAAGATGACGAAAAATTATGTAAACTTCAAAATATTTTTGATTACAATGCAGTGCGAACCGCTGCTCTGCAGTTTATGAATCATTCCTCGAGTGGTATTGGTTTGAAAATGCTAGATATATCTGGTAATGCACTTTTTTGTGAAGTTATAAGTGATTTGACTGCACTTATTGATAATACGCCTCCTGATAAGTGGTGTCGAGCGCTCGCCCCCCGGCTCGACGATACATATACGGTGAACTACGATGGTAGTATAACTAAGAATAGTATAAAAGATGATGTAAAGTATGCGGAAACAGGGCTTACATGCCTACGGATGAGTGATGTTCGTATGGGCAAGGATTCACCATTTATTATTGCACAAGCTTTAGAAAATACAAAAGCTTGTACATTAAAATATTTGGATATAGGGCATAATTCACCTTGTGGGAAACGCGATTCAAATCCTTCGCAGAACACGTTCGACCCAACTGGAATTTTAAGGGTAGCAGATGTATTAAAAAGTTGTCAAACGAGTTTAATCACATTAAACTTAAGTGGCAGTGATATTGGTGCACGATCTACGAAGAGACTTTTGCTTGCAATTTCTGAGAATGAGGGTCATTTACGGAATCTTCTCCTTGACGGTTGCAATTGCTCTGAAGAGGGCGGGAAGCATATAGGTGCAGCCCTAGAAACTCTCACACGCCTTCAAAGACTATCGGTTTCTTCGTGTAACATTGGGCCTGTTGGAGGTAAAGCTATTATACATGGTTTATGTCGTAATAAAGGGTTATTGTATCTTGATTTGTCAAGCAATCAGTTGACAGGCTACTTGACAACTGGACCCGATTTCGTCTATGAATCATCATTCACCGATGCTCTTAGTCAAATGGAAGACAAGAACACTAGTCTAATAAGTTTAGATCTGCGTGATAATCGGTTGTTTGGCTTATCTCTTGAACGCCATCGCCACACAGAAGGGTCTTTATCAGTAGAAGCATTGAAGCATATGGTAGTCTTTCTTGAAAATTCTGTTCGAATTCCAACATCGTCCTTCAAATCAGTCAATATCAGTGAAAATAGATTATGTAATACAATACCAAGTTTGAAAATGTTATCATCATCATCATCATCATCACAAAGTAGTGGTCAGTATCTTGACATCAAGTGTGCGACTTGTAACAAGTGCCTGAGACGTCAAATTCCTGCTGATGAATGGGAGGGTTTATCAAGTCACGATAAATTTAATCATCCAGGTTTTCAAGAAGTTTCATGTGACAATATAGTTTGTATGAAACATCGCATGGTATCAGACCTCATCGATGTTGCCCACACAAACCCTAAAGGCGGATCGCAACAGTCATTTTCATTGTTGGGTATAAAAAGCTCGCAAACAAGGTTGTCATTAAGCTCAAGTAGATTGTGTAATGAGTCCATTCGCATATTAGCTTCAGAAATCAAGCATAACCATACACTCCAGTCACTTGACCTTGCGATGAGTGAAATCACTGAAATTGGCGTCCAAACATTAGCAGAGGTAATTTGTCACAATATCAGCATAAATTCTATCAAATTACCATGCATGGAAAATAACGTTCCATGGGATCTAATGAAGAAATGCAAGAAAACTGAAGTAATACTTTGTAAGGAGCGTGTACTAACCAAGCGCATGCGTGATATAATACATACAGCAGCCAATACATCGTTTGAGTACCGAGTAGGGCTTGTATTGGTGAATAGGTATTTATGCAAAAATTTAGGAATATATCTTGCTATGAGTATAACAGAGTTTTGTATTGGCCCTGGGCCAGCAGTGCAGAGGTTTGTGAAGAATGTTTAGTATTGTATTGTTATAATAGATAAAGTTAATTGATAAATTTGTAGCAATAACCTCTTCATACCATTCGGATGGGAGACTGCAGTAGTATTATCTTTGCTTAGTTGTTATATCATATAAGACCTGTGGACACATTGGTACTCACTTAGGCCATAGAGATGTTGCCATAGATTGGCTAATCTCAGCTATATACACTCTCCGCACCGCACAACCGCATACGCGGTGAATGGACAATGGAAGAGAGACACCATCTGTCAACCTCAGTGCTCAGAGTCTGAGTCGGATGGAATGTCTTTGAAGGCTTCGTGGTGATGCGATCCTCCTTCGTCATCATCTGCATCGATTGCGTTGAAGGCTTCGTGGTGATGCGATCCTCCTTCTTCGTCGTCGTGATTATGATCATATATTACTAGTACATCTTCCAGATTAGCATCAAGAGCAGTCACTTTGGCCAGATCAAGTTCCTGCTTCTGTTCAGATTGGGTGTGATATTGTACGACATGACCACTAGTAGATCCACTCTTATTCCTCTTGCGATCTATGAGATACAGTAGAGCAATGAAGATGATCACGCCACCACCCAACCCAATCTTCGAGCCAGTGCTGTCGAAGACACCAACGCTACTTATCTCTTCATCTACAGGTGCATTCGTTGGAGTAAAGGTAGGCCATGGGGTGCGAAGAACTTCAATCGTGGCGTTTTCTACAATGGGCGGCTCAGGCACAACAGCCACTACAGGCGGCATGTCCTCTACGATGCTCATTGCATTCACAAGGGTCTCTGTGAACTCTGGAGCAGCTATGGCCTCGGCAACCACGGATACAGCGGCCGCGATGCTGGCCATCTCCTGGTCAAACACTTCAATCGCAACCACGTAGTCGATGACAATACTGTCGTCGTCTACAAGATGTCTACTAGTGCTGTCAACTGGGATGGAGACATCGGGTCTCGTTGCACCTGTGACGGTCACTTTGTCGTTAGAGACACCAACTGTCACTGAAATTTGGCCTCTAAATGCATTCACCGCATTCGTATTTGCAAGAAATTCATCTGGTGAGTAAGTTGTGATAAACTTCTGCACAGCAGGTACATGCACTTCTGCTTGAAAAGCAAGCGTTGGCACACCCGATGGCTGTCCAGTAGGCACACTACTTGGCTGTCCTGTAGGCAGACTGGTTGGTTGACCCGAAGGCATAATTGAAGGCTGACTTGTTGGCTGCCCTGAAGGTCTAATAGAAGGCTGACTCGTGGGTTGTCTAGATGGCTTACTTGTTGGCTGACCCGATGGGCTCATGGAAGGTTGACCAGTGGGTTGTGCAGAAGGTTTGCTCGTTGGCTGGCTCGAAGGCCGCACAGAAGGCTGAATTGTTGGTTGTCCAGAAGGTTTGAGAGAAGGTTGACCAGTGGGCTGTGTAGAAGGTTTGCTCGTTGGCTGACCCGAAGGCATGACAGAAGGCTGACTCGTAGGTTGTCCCGAAGGCCTCATAGATGGTCGGCCAGTGGGTTGCGCAGATGGCTCACTTGTTGGCTGCCCGGAAGGTGTCGTTGTTGGCTGACTTGAGGGATTTCCAGTAGGATTTGTAGGCAGGACTGTTGGCCTACTGGATGGCTTGCCAGTTGGCTGTGTACTCGGTTTTCTTGATGGTTCTCCAGAGGGACTCGCGCTTGGATACGACGTAGGAGGATTTGTTTCACCTAGTAGAGTAGGCCTCGATGTAACTGGTGCTTTTGTGGGTTCACCTGATGGCTGCCCACTTGGTTGTCCACTTGGTGTTACTGTCGGTTGTCCAGTAGGATTTGTAGTTGGTTGCGCTGTAGGTTGTCCTGATGGCTGGCCTGTAGGTTTTCCAGTTGGTTGCATAGTAGGTTGACCACTTGGTTGTGTTGAAGGTTGTCCACTCGGTTGTCCAGAGGGTTGTCTACTTGGTTGCCCTGTAGGTTGCCCACTTGGTTGTCCACTTGGCTTCCCTGATGGTTGTCCAGTAGGACTTGTAGTTGGTTGCGCTGTAGGTTGTCCTGATGGCTGGCCTGTAGGCTGCCCAGTCGGATAGGAAGTAGGGGCTAGATCACAGGACTGATTTTTGGTACTAGGACAATTCTTTCGAGTATCGCACTAAGACATAAGTAAGTATAATTGATTCAAAGATAGTAAAGAAAAAGTTAGCAACATGTAATTTCATAACATAAAATTGGAAAGACTCAAGAAAAAGATCAAACTTACTTGGGCTATGAATGACTCAATAATGGTATGTCGTCGCTTCATACAGGACGATGCATTTTGATTGATACATTTCTCATATGAAGCGAGCAATTGTCATTCCGAACAGGACTGACACATTGAAGATCCAGGGCCACTATAATCACCCATAGGACACTCCGTACATGATGACGAACCACTCGTGCTAAAGGTCCCAGGCAAGCATAATTGGCATAGAGGTTGACCTTTCAGAGAATGATAGCCAGCAGGGCAATCTTCGCAGAACCCTGCATGTATAGTAGAATATTTTCCAGCAGCACAAGGAATACATACTGCATCTGTTACATCACTGTAACTACCCGCAGGACAACCTGTACATGTCTGACCTAGTGAGAAAAAACCACTCGGGCAGGTATCACAACGAAGTACACCATCCACGACAGAACCTGTAAAACCAGAGGCACATACAGTGCATACACTAGAATCGTTTTCTGAATCACTTACAGTACCAGAACTTAAAGTGCTATACCCTATTTTACATTGAGTACATACTGCGGCACGTATGAAAGAAAAGGTACCAGCAGCGCAATCTACACACTCTGTTGAGCCAGTGGAAGAATAGGTACCAGCAGCACAATCTACACACTCTGATGAGCCTGTGATCGAATAGGTACCAGCGGCACAATCTACACACTCTGATGAGTCAGTTGACGAGTACGTACCAGCGGGGCAAATACGGCATTCCACAACACCATCATTACTTGTTTTATAATAACCTGGCGTGCATATATTACATTCTGCAGATCCCTCTAGAGAAGAATAACCAGCAGGACACTCAAAGTATTGTGTTGCTCCTTCTTTCATTACAAGTATGACTTCATTACTGAATGTATCCAGTGTTTCCCCCATCCATAAAGCCGTATTGTATTCTTCAAATGCTACAAAAGTGGCTCCATCACTATTAGCTCTAATTTTGGTGTTATCAGAACCATAATCAATTCCCGGTAGATTTACATTTGTCCAAGTATTGCCACCATCAATTGTGTGTTTTGTAACAGACAAATTATAATAATCTGGAGTATAATATCCATAAAAAAATACCAATTCATCAAAATTATTTTCAATCACTAATAGTCCCATAACATGATCTGATAGATACTGATATTTACCTATATCGAGTAGAACGTCAGAGGCAATGTTACCGTCATCATCAAATTCAGCAGACATGAGTTTATAATCATACATATTATTTCCTTCATTATCTTCTTCATGCACTTCGTCTAGATAAATACATTTGGTATAGTCTTGAGATAATGCAAATACTTTTTCTGGGCTAGCTGCTTGAGCGCATACAGAAAACTGGGAATCAGCTTTGCTCACTTTGGTCCATGAATGGCCATTTGGAGAAATTTCGAGAATGAGATAATCATTGTAATCAACAAATACCATTTTTTGCAAATTTTCATCAACGTATATCGCTCTCATATAATTAGCTTGATGATCAGCAAGATCCTCTAATTGGCTCCAAGATATACCACCGTCTGTTGACATATACACTCCACTTCCAGGATGTTTATATTCCTGATGTAAAATGACAATAGTTGTTAAGTCTGCACTTGCGCTCATTACAATGTTTGGAGACCAGCAACATTCTTCTGACTGTGTAGTGGTTATGACTTGCCCGTGATCGTACCATGTTATTCCACCATCTTCAGATTTACTAAGGTAAGATGTGCGTGTAACAAACATGTAGTTATTATCGTATTCTACCATATATTCATATAATAACATGGTCATTCCATCATCAGATACGACAATGTCTTTTGCTCGACGATATCCATTGCCATTGCTTTCTCTTTCTTCTGGAATTTCTCTCTTCATTACTTTCGCTGGGTAGCTTCCGGCAGGGACAAGATCACAATAGTTGCGATCACTTTGGACACCAGAATATGTACCTTCTACGCATAATTCACATTTTTCGTTGTTAGCATTCTTATATTTACCAGGACGACAAATTCCAAACAAATTTTCAATTCCTTCATCAATATATATTTCTACTTCTTTACCTGCATCATTAAAGATAAAATCTTCAATAGTTTCAGTTACTTCTTTAAAAAATGGAATGTCAATGCCAGAGTCGTAAGCCTCTTTGACCAAATCTATTGGTTGTAAGCATTCAGTATCATAATAATCCGAGAATGGTTTCTCACCATCAATATAAACGTTAAAACAGTCGAGTTCACTCATTTCTTTCATAGCATACTGATACACGTTGCTATACAACCATATAATTGCGGCGTAAACATTATCTACTGACTGCAAAGAGTTTAAATACTTATCCAATAAACCCACACCATTCTGTACTAATTTTTCACCAGCTGCAACTGCTTTTGCATCAGTGTCTATAGGGAAATCAATATCAATAAATGCATTCCATTTATGTGGTGGGAGATGGTTCAAACCTTTATCATTTCTACTATTAAGATTAATTTCAAATGTATGAGTACCACCAAGAAAATCAGTTATAACACCATTATCAAGACCAAGATCTACTTCAATCATTGACCAACTGTCGCTATTAATGTCTAAGATAATTGATTTTAGTGGCTCTAAGATACTGCAATTATCTGACAGATTCTTTAACTCATTTGCTAAGCCGTCAACTTCATCTGGTTCAATTTTCTCTAGCTCTTCAATACCATTTTCACATTCAGAATTTAATGAAATATATACTTCTAGTACATCTCCATTAAGAATATTATCAGGTGTAAGTAAATCTAAAACAAATGATTCAATAGTAACGTCAAATCCAGCATCCAAAGACACATCATTTATTAATTTTAATACATCATTTATCTTCTTAATATTACCAAGTTGAGGATATTCCTTTTTTATTTCATCATAAACATCAAGTGCTTCATCAATACTACCCTGAATAGATCCAAGACTTCTATTAGTTGGACCCTTTCTGCTAAACAACTTTCTTGCTCCCCCGCTACCTTGCTCAACTGGTTGTGAATCACCACCCTTTCTGTTCAGCTTCATGTGGTATTCAGGTACGTGTATATGCATTGGAAAGGGTAAATTGAGGGAAGTTGCATCGACCATATTTGCAGAGAACTTCATAGCTAAGCGATCACCCAAGTATTTGAATGAATCAGCTACACTTTCTTTGATAAAGTTTTCCGCCAAGTCGAGCGAAGCACCCGGGAAATACGATGCGAATAGAGAAGCGAAACCATTGCTGACTTTCTTACCATTATCTGCTAGACGACGACGATTGACTATATCGTTTGATACAGTACTCTTCCAATCTGATAAGTCAGATGATGTTGTTGTATATTCAACGATAAGCTTACGATTTGGAATAGTAATACCAAGAGTTTCTTGAAAAAGCACAATATCATAACTAATTTCACATGCAAGTGTAGTAGCAGAACATTCCTCGGTATCTTGTCCATAAAACAAACTTTTAGCATAATTAGCATCAGTACCAAATGCTCGTACATCAAGAGTCATGGATTCTTGTTCACTTGATAGTACCGATGCAGGATTCAAATCAAAACCTTGACCTTGAAGTGAAAAACTACTAATACCATTTTGGGTATTTTGTTTGTCACCATGACAAGAAAGAGAACACATTGTATTAGTATCACTACTAGCTGATGGTACTGATGTATGAACACGTGCACCATGGAAGAAAGATTGAGTATTTGCATAAAGTTTTACTTCTAATTTAGCATCACCCTTTGCATTTTCTATATCTTCAGATTTTAATAAGTATAAATGTACATCTTGTACTTCACCTCTTACATAATCATTTGATGCCATATTCCAAATGTCAAGACCTAAAATGATCAAAATAACAAAAACAACATTAGCAATAATGCGTAGATTAAAACGAGAAGGAGTAGGCTTATTTACTAACTCGTCTACCTTTTCAATTTCATTGGAAATATCAACACAAACACTAAAAGGTATCGACATTGATGGAGTATAAGGTAGAAAAAATAGTTAGCAAAGTGTTTTATGATGATACATAAATAAAACACAGAGCGAAGAACAAATCAAATTGATTTAGTTTTTGGGGCAAAAACAATAGAAATAATAATGACTTACGATGATGTTGCATTGCTTGGATGCATATTGTTTGGTAGCATTGCGTTTGGCCCAATTTTTTTAGAGAATTAACTTAATATTAAATAAATCTAACCTCTTTTAAGATGAATAGCTAAATATTTTGGTTATGCCGACGGACCCCATTTCCTTTTCCTTCGGAACCCCACAAGAGGAACCCTCCCTCTTTATATCAATAAAAAGACCTGTAATTCAATACAACCTAATAATTTATAGCCTAGTTGAGTATAAAGTATGAATTCCTGAATTGACTGTCACAATTGTAAGGGCTAATGCTTCATTGAACGAATCTAACTTATCATTTTTTCAAAATATTTACAACAGATCAAATTCTATTCGATGCTACTACATGTTCTATGTTTACTTTTAAACTATTTATACTAGACTTATAAATGAGCATAATCGGCCCTAAAAGCGATCCATCACCTTCTTGTAGTGTATGCCTCTATAACGTCTACTGAGTGTCGTCTATGCCAAACCTAGCTTGTCCCCTCGTATTCCATCAGCAGCTTGCTTCGCTAGAGCTTGATGGCCTACAATGTAGTTCGTATAGTAATAATACCCACCACCAAGTACGCCAAATATGACAAATATGACGGCTACTGTTGTGCCTGCTGCATTACTCTCATCTCCAACAGCAAGTGTGTTAGTATCAGATATTACACATTCAGAGCTTTTCCAACTATTTCTGGAGGATGTTGTGCCACTAGGGCATGCTTGACATTCACTTGAAGAAAGACCGTACATATTACTATCACAAGCATATACTTCAGGTGATGTTGACGGAGAACGGTAGTACGTGCTACCGTATATCTGTGATACTAGGAGACCACCATCACCAGTAGCAGCGCTCCCGCTAAGTGTTGCAGGTGTGGTCAAAATTCCGTTATCTGTGCCATCACTACCCCAGGAGATAATTTCATCTGCCTGTGTCCAGGCAACTGTAGCCATGCCATTGGTGTAGATAGCATTTACAGGGCCTAGATTGCTAGGCATACCACTTACCTGCTGAGTGGTGTCAGAACCAAAGGCTACTACAGTATTATCATATTTAATGCAAGTAAATGCAAAATTAGATGATATAATAGCACGTATATCTTGTATTCCTACTGGTACACTTATAACTTCATTATTATTTGGATTTGGATCTGCCTTGCCCCATGCTACCACAGAGCCGTCATTTAACAATGCTGCAACAGCGCCACCAGCAGTGACAAGCTCTTTAATATTACCTAATTGTACACCACTACTTGCACCAGGAACTTCGCCACCTTGAGTGGAATCACCCCATCCATATGCAAATCCGTCATTTGTCAATGCTACAAAAGCTGTTGCCGTACCAACGACCGTTTTCACATTGGACAGCGCTCCAGTGGGCACTGATGTGATATCACATGTGGCCCCACAATACCCCCATGCATGAACTTTACCATTAGTATCTAATGCAGCAAAGATATATCTACCACTATAGATTTCAACTGCTTCTGTGTTGTCAAGTGATGAGGGTGCCGTCATGTCGCACGTTGTTGATCCGCAACTTCCCCACGAAACTACCTTCCCAACATTCGATATTGTTGCGAAAGCAAAATCATTGCTATATACACGAGCAATGCCCGTGAGTCCTTCCGGGGGATCAACAGGTTCGTTGCCATCATAATCGTATATTCCATACACGTCAATGGTTCCATCATCTTTCAGTGCTGCAAACGCATTTGTGGATGCATATACTCTTTTTACATTTGTCAATAAATTAGCCACTTCTTCTCCTTCTGGTGTGACTTGTCCCCATGTAGCAACTGTACCGTCGTTTTTAAGTGCTGTAAATGCACCAAATGTCGATGTAATATCTATAACATTGCTCAGATCTGTAGGCTGATCACCACCACTCACTACATTGCCCCAACTTGTTACTGTACCGTCATTCAATAATGCAGCATATGCTTCAGCAGTGCTATACAATGCCTTGACATTGGCTGGATCGGGAAAGGTCCCACAATTGAAACACGCACCCCAAGTGACCACTTTTCCTGCCTTTGTCAAGGCAGCCATTTGGAAATTATTCCTCCAAGGAGTACCAGGATTAATAGACTGCACTTTCGCAATCAAGCTCAGAAGAGCTATACATACTAACAATGATGCAATCATAGTGAAAATTAAACCTTTACTACCAATTTCATTTCCCATACATATTGACGGCGGCCGCACGAAGTTTTTGATCTCCAAGGTCTTGTAGAGTCTATATACAACAGCTTATACAAAAAGTGGTGACTTCGATGCATAACAATAGGACCTTATATTTATCTATTGACGAGAAGAGCTCTCAATTTGTTAATAGGTAGGCTATAAAGAGCCAGAAGTTCAAGACTTGCCTAGGAGAAAAGGTTAACAAGTAATAACAAGGATTTGTTGTATTGTGCGTGCGACACTCTATCTCTATGCCCTCAACTTCGATCCCTGGATCAGGCTTGTATTATAGTCACATTGAGACAGACACAATAATGTCTCGTTCATTGAATAGTATTCATCGCACTAATGGCGTCCGTGGTGAGCAGAGTACAACTAACAATATCATAGATGTAGATTCTCGTGAAGAAGATAGAAATGACAGTGATTGTGAAGATTCGTCCAATATTTTAATAAAGGAGGACACATTTATACCTGATGCTCTAACGTTGTATAGTCTATCAAATGGTAGGGATAATGAGGAGAAGTATAGCATTACAATAACAAATTATGATAATTATACTCATGAGATCATATGTGGACAAGTAGCAGGAGGGCATACGATAGCACCGTCATACATACGAAGTGGCGAAACGCATCGAGTATTTCTACCTAACGGTGGTCACGGAAATAGGTATCGATTTAGCTCACCATTAAATCCACATATGAAAGTCACAGTAGAAGTTGTTGTACGTACAGATGAAGAACTGGCTGCATTGGCAGCAAAGAAGCCCATTACCAAGAGATACTTTCCGTTATCTAAAAATAATTCATCTCAGGTAAGTTCAAAGCTTGAACACAATCATGATGCTGAATATCAAAGATTACAGAAACAAAGAGATTTCCAATCCCCGATTCTATCTTCAACACAAAGCAGTAGAGGCAGCAAATTGAAGCCATCCTTATTATATAATACAAACCATTCCAACAGGAGTACATCGCATGTTGTCGGTGTCACTGGTGCATTAGGTACCAGCTGCGCATACGACAATGATGATGATGATGATAGTGGGTCTTGTGGTCATTCTGAACTTCTACCATCAAGATACAGAAGTGGGACTGAAAATGCGATACCTGCAATAGGTAATAGTAGTGATGCTTTGGGTGCAGGAAATCGTTCTCGAAGGCAAAGAAGATCTCGATCATTGAGAACCAGTAATAATAATTATGATGATGATGACGATAATGATGTGGAAGTTGTTGCTGTACACGGAAATAGCATCATAGATGGGGGTGGTTTAAGTGTAGGTGGTCCAGCGTCAGCTGTTGATGCAGTTGCACTATTAGCAAAACAAAAGCAGCGATGGCGGAGAACAGCTCGTGGTGGCAGTGGGGGGTTGGGCTTAAATTCTGATGATGAAAATGACTATGTTGCACTACAACGCAAGTCTCCAGCACGCCGCCCAACACATCCTAACAAGGGTATTCATCATAATGCTATGCAAATGAGCAACGATTCTCCAATTCATAGTAAAAATAATACACAATCTGGTACTACAGTGCTGCCATCAAAAAATATTTCAAGTGTTTCAAGTGACAGCTTCGATACTAGTGATCCAGATTCTGACACAAAAGTAATTGATTTACAAGATCATAATACTATGAAAAACTATAATCCTGATGATGATGAAGTATGTACACCTGAAAGAAAGCGAGTTGGATACGAGGATGTCCTTGAAGACACTTTGGGTGCTCTTGGGGGAAAAGCCGCTCTGGCCCGGAGACAAATTGTTCGCCTTACAATTCAAGACTATGATTTCACATCACTAGATAATATTGTATATCTTGGTGATACCATTGAGTTTAATTTAGCTTCTGATGTACCATGGCATGCAGAACATGTATTAGTCGGAACCTCCGTAATAAAACCACTTCAGTTTGAATCACCTCTATTACAACAAGGCGAAAAAACTTCGTTTCGTTTTACACCATTAAAAGTCGGTGATATTCATGTTAGTTGCAAGATATACAGTGACTGTTGCACAACAATACATATTGTGAAAAGAGATAGAACAAGTATAAATAATAATACTAATAATGTATCCAATGCGGCAATCTCAGTGAATGGCACAAGTAAAGCATACATTGCTCAAAGTCCATTGCGACCAGTAACTTCCAACAATAGTGGTGGTACTGGGAATGGTGGTACTGGTACTGATTATTCATCCTTTTATGATAGTGATGACATTTACACTGATACTAATGTGGGAAGCGCTGATATAAATATTTCAAGTCAGGACCCTTCTATTGAGTGTATTCAATTGAGTAGGAATAGTACTGTACAGAATAGTGACACTCGTGCAAGCGTGCGGCCATCTCCATTGGGTTCACCAAAACTTTTTGGAAGTTTCTCAAATATCAATCAATTGAATACAAATATGCATGCAGGTCAAAGCAGTAATGAAACCAGTGAAAATATACGTGATGTTCATGAAATTTACGTTTCATGCTATCGATTTGACCCTCTACAACTAATAATACCACAGGGGGGTACGGTACGATTTTATAGTGTAGCTAATACTCATGCTATAAGTTGTGAATCAGACAGCAACAGAAGTAATCATACTGAGAGCAGCAGTATTAGCTCAGATCGTGTGTTTAAAATAAGCTGTACAAGAGACGACGACGGTAAATCGTCTAAAGGAGCTGCTGCTGTCTTAACCGGTGGTTTTGATGCGAAATCGATTGGTGGTAGATATTGGTCCTCGGAGCGCAACATCGTAGGCGCGTCATCAGATTTAAGTAAAAATAGAGTATATGAACACACATATAGTGAGCCAGGTACTTACACGGTTTATGATGAGATTTATACGTTTATGACGTGTTCAATAACGGTTACGCCATGTTCTAATGAAGTTTTTGAGACGAATAATGAATTTAATATTATTGACAAAAAAATACAAAACCCTTCGTATGATTCAGAATTTGATGAACCACTACCGGCTTCCCAAATATCATCTGAATGTAAGAAATTAACAAAGGGTCAAAAGAAGCGTTTACGGCAAAAGCAGGTCAAAGCGGAATGGATAGCAAAACAACAAGCAGTAAGTAACAATGAGGACGCTACAGATACTAGTATAATATCAAGCAGTAGAGCACAGGACCCAGCGCACGACGATGCAATTACTACTACTACTTCAGTAAGTACTGACACGAATATATCATCTCAAGTAAATATGACTTGTAGTAAATCAGACGCAAAGGTCGTATCATTGCATGCTAGCGATACACCTTTGAATACTTATATAAACGATGAAAATTCTGCTAGTAAAAGTGATAATGATGAGAAAATGGAACTCCAAAATCGAATTAATCGTGCCAATTTTATAATAGATTCACCTGAATTAAAAATGAGACATTTGCAAGCAGTTACAGACCTAGGTGTGTGTTCTGATGATATGGATAGTGCAAGTGTCGATAGTAGTGCGAACAGTGCTCAACATGCTTCTTCAACAATTCTTACCAAGGATAAGAATAAGAATTTGAAGACAAAGGGAAATAAAAATCAAACTACTTCATGTTCAGATTCAGAAGAAGAACTAGCTACATCAGGAAGATGTGTCACTCGAGATGACAATGATAATGATGATTGTGGTGATGATGATAATGGTAGTAGTTCCCTCACCTCAGGAATTATGACCAGAAGAGCAACAACCCTTTGGGCAGATTTCAGTTCAGATGACGAAGACGATCGACCGGTGGTGTCTCATATGCGATCAAAAATTACTGCAGAACATGGGAAATATGGGAGTTATCATCAACCGGCACCTAGTAAGCGTCAAACAATATCAACTTCATATGATGACAATATTAGAGTAAGACCACCTGCACCATCCCCCGTTAACTATCGAGAGGATAATATATTAAAACCAAGCCCTCAACGTCATGGGTCTAATGGTAGTCCATTTATGTCAACTGCTTCAAGCAATCAACGTAGAAGTGGTGCCAACACGTATCACAATAAACAGCATTTTAATAGTAGCCATGCGAGTGTGTATTCTGCCGACAGTGGTACGAGTCACTCAACTCCACGTAAAAATATACTAAATAAGAATGTAGATCTACCAAATGGCAGTACAGCACCAAGTATACGAGGTATACGTATGCCCTTAACTGGAAATACAGTGAGTAGTGGTGATATTGGCGACGATATGGGCGCAACGTCAGGAAGTGGTACGACTGGTCCTAATGCCAGCAGAACTGGATACACAAGCACTAGTACTGCTGGTACTGGTAAAAAAGCACTAAGAAAACAAAGAGCGAATGCCAGAAAACTTAAAGAAGCTGCAGAAGCAGCTGATATTGAGCGTCTTATTAGTGCAAAGAATGGTAATGATGGACAAGAACAGATAGACAGGAGTAATCATGCTACAGATTCAAATGTTATTATCAGCACTGAAAAAGTAGTACATTCAGCTACAAATAAAGTTGAAGAGACTCTGGTGTGTGAAAGTGCTAGTTCAGTTATAAAAACGAATAAATCACCAAAAGTGAGAAGTAAAAATAATAAATCCAATGAATTAAATACAGAGTGTGTTATTAGCCGACCATCTAACGATAATAATGTAGAAAGCCGCCCATCTAACGATAATAATGTAGAAAAACATATAATTGAAAATGATGTTGATGTTGATGCAATGGTTATACTGAATTCAAATCATGTTAAAACCAGTACAGGAAAATATAATACAGAAAAAAAGACTTTTAGCTCTAATATAAACATTACACCGTTAGGTGAAAGTTCTCAAGAGAAATCTACAGAGAATCTAGCGTCACTCGAAGATACTCAGTTGAGTTCAATTGAAAATGATGCAGAATCCTTTTTACTGGGAAGATGGTACATTATCGAAGATAACATACTGCAGGGCACTGGAGACAGCCTACCGTCTGGACGCCAAGTTGATATTGTTACTTTAAAGGCAACGAGCTCAGTAGTTGCACCAGTATCGAGTGGCCTAAGTCGCAGAACACGGGGTAGATCAAAGAAATAATGTAGGTTACTTACAAATCTGATTGACAGTTTAAATACAAGAATACAGGGTAAAAAATAATAGTATATTTGTGTAAAAAATTATGTAATATTTGCAATATTTGTTAAAACAGCCGCCTACACATCTCTTTCAGAACAAATGAAACATGCACTGCTACCTGGTTTAGACGCGCTTATATAGGGTGGACATGGTGTGCATTCCGTAGATCCTTCAGTGCTATAGGTTCCGCCGTGGCATTGTAAGCATTTTCGGTTGTCAACTGCAAATTCACCAGCTTCGCATATTTTGCATGATTTCGCAGCTCCATCAGACACGGAGCCTTTGGGACATTTACTGCAAATGTGAGCACCTTGAGCTGAAAATGTTCCAGGTGGGCATTTAACACATTCATTCTCCAGTGAATAGGATCCAGCCTTGCATGGAGTGCATATAGAGGCAAACGCCGCCGACATATATCCATTTGCACAGGAAAAACATTCTGAAGAGCCTACTGGAGCATAAGTTCCTGGTTTGCAAGGTTCACAAATACGACCAGCTGCGCGTGTACCAGCTTTACATTGTGTGCATTTTGCTGCCATCTCTTTGGAAACACTGCCAAATGGACAATGTGTACATTCTGTTGAAGCTAAACTATCTGCATACTTACCTGGTATACATTTAGAACAAATAGATGCACCAATATATGCTGAGTAAGTACCAGGAGCACACTCATATGTCATCCATCTTCCTTCCACAGCTACGTAATAGCCAGCAGGGGCTGGTATACATGACGCTAATGATGGTGTGCCACGCTCTGGAGCATATCGCCCAGTAGGACAATAAATACAAGCCTGGCCGGAAGTAGCCCCCTTTGTAGGATTATAGGTACCACGCCCACACCAGATGACATAATCCATTCCATCTATATCGCAATGTCCTCCAGCGGGGCATTCCAAACATACTGCGTCATCTGCTGCCGTTGGATTATATTTCCCTCTGGGGCATTTACTGCAGGTTGCCCCGGTTATACTATCAACCCACTTGTACTGACCAGCATAACACATCACAGAGATAGGTGAAGAGCTAGGTTGCCCTGATGGCATCGCAGTAGGTTGACCACTAGGTCGAGGCTCTTGAGTGGGCTTACCAGTTGGTTGGCTTGATGGCTGCCCAGAAGGCCTCATTGATGGTTGGCCTGTGGGTTGCCCGCTTGGCTGTTGCGTAGGTTGGCTTGATGGTTGACGAGAGGGCCTCATTGATGGTTGCCCTGTGGGTTGGCTTGATGGTTGCCCTGTGGGTTGTCCTCTTGGCTGCTGCGTAGGT
>JACKZZ010010030.1_pt1 | contig 21147 bp, 8 predicted proteins | sample 8027871 | NCBI WGS metagenome assembly JACKZZ01 (sample SAMN15724774, study PRJNA655200) | protist metagenome | isolation source: fluorescence activated cell sorting (FACS) single amplified genomes of... | place: USA: West Boothbay Harbor, Gulf of Maine | collected 2000-07-19
CATCATCATCAGTTGAAATTCAACCGAAATCGACAAAGACAGAAACAAAAACAAAAACAGAGGATGATACAAACAAAAATAACACAACATATATTATAAAACCGTTATTACGTTTACTATGCATAGTCATCACTGTATGGGGACCACTTTTTCTAGGAAATATTTTATACTTAGATACTCTATTAAGTGGTAACTACACTACACATGAACAGACATGGTTTCGTTATTGTTTTACTGTATTCAAATTATTATGGTGTACTATAATCATAAGAAGATTATTCGATAGCCAAACCTTATTATTTGGTTTAAAATATAAGTATCATAGTGAATTTTTAAAATATGTTTGTGGAAGCAAAATTAATTTAATGTTTGCTTTGTATTCTACTTCAATTTTATTTATTCCTATTATCACACAAATGTGTGCTGATCATGCATGTTATTATCATTTTTTTTATGCATCAAAACCAGCAATTGTAAGTTATAGTTATCAAGCATGTTATTTTTATGATAGCAAAGGTGAATGTACTGGTTCGAGTGCACTTATTTATCATACTTCGTCTTCATATACTGTAGGTGTCGAAATCGCTACAACTATACCATTTGTTTATAACAATACATGTTCAGATGCTATTGTAAAAGCTTATGTACCAGTTTATATTATTATGTATACCTTCCTTCTATTAAAAATATTTGTCAATTTTATGTATTTATGTTGGGATATTCAAAGAACTGATGAAGCATTACTCGAAATAGAAAAAAAAATAAGTAAAAATGTGAAAGAAGAGAAAGATTTCAATGACCATGCTACTACTATTGATATTGAGTCTGAGTCTGAGTCGGGATCTCATGACAGTCGTTATACTAGTACTAATAACTCTTTTGTTCATCGGAATACAGGCTCTAAATTTTCGGTTGGTTTCTCAGACGACGACAAATTAAATAATTTCAGTTTTAGTGATAGCAATAGTATTGGTGTTAGTTCTGATCTTGGTCCTCGCCCTAGTAGAAATATAGTTACCCATTTACCCAAAACAGCTTCGGCAACTGTTCATGAAGGACATAATCAAATTTCGAGTTTGAATGAAATCACAAACAGTATTAACACAAATTCAAATTCAAATTCACTATCTTTATTAGTTGAAGAGTTGGGTGTATTTCAGTTGCTATTGATCAAAACAATGCCATTGGAGCACTTAGTTTACACAAATAAAGTACGACGTATTTTATATTTACATCATCTAGAGGCGAGAAAAAATAATCCAGATGGTAATGGCGATGACGATAATGTTAATGGTGATGGTGATGATAGTAGTAAAATAAGTCCTTTTCCAACTGAAAGCAAGGAATGGATGTCAAAAGATATCGCAAGTCGTTTAACTGGTGTACTACTTTTGATAACTTTCGGAGTATTTTCCCCGTTATTGGGAATTATTATAGCTGTAAATTTAATAATAGATATTTTTGTATCAGAACTAGTATTAGGTAGATTTTTAGTTAAAGAATTAAGTCTTGTTGAACATGTTAGAAAAAGGAATGAAGTATCAAATAAAAATACTCTATCATTCTCTAGTGTTGTAGATAGGAATGCAAATACAAATTCAAATACAAATATATGCACTAGTACGGCACTACCAAAAACAATTGATTTGGATACAAACAGACTTTTTATGATGAAAGACGATATTGATGATGTTGATCAAAAATGGGGTAGTAGATCATGTTTACATAATATTGACGAACAATGTCATGTAATACAATCATCTCCTTTTAAGTCAACAAAAATATTTTATACACTAATATCAGCAAGTGTTTATGCATTTGCATTGAATGATATTTTTTATAGTACATCTGGTAGTGAACATGCAGCACCATTTATTGCTATAATTGCTTATATTTTCCCAATCTTTTTTTTAATAATATTAATTTATTCTGGGAAAAATAACAATCAAAATAACAATCAAAATAACAATCAAAATAACAATCAAAATAACAAGGCACCAAGTGTGGAATTGACGGAAACTTATGGTGTTAAAGATGATACTAAAACTGATTATATAATGAACCCGATTGCAGTTCCCTCTAAACTGTCTGCAAACAAACAAAATCATAAAATAAAGCAGCTTCCTGACATGAACAGCCACGACGAGATTCGTTTAGAATCTTCATTTACTGGAGATAGAGAAGGAAACATATAGACAGTACAGAGTACAGAGAATACAATACAATTCAGAGCAAGAGTATATAATAGATTACAACTTGTTATTAAAATAATAATACAATACAATTTAGAATCTTATATAAATCTACTTTTACTTTTACTTCTATAAATTTTTACTCTAATCCTTATAGTGAACTTTTACGAGCGGCTTTTGTTGCAAAAGCCATTCGAGGTGCACGCGTTCCTGCGTATGCGATTAATTGAACCCCTTCTTCAGCAAACACAGGAAAATCACAATATAGCGGAATACGATGACCATGTATACATACACCTGTAGGATTGCCACTGCTATCCATTGCCTCCGGATGATGATATTGTCCCTCTTCTTTTGACAAAGGCCGTCCACCTTTAATCACACCACAGAATGCTGTCTCTGTTTCTCTTCGACGGCCCACATGTGTACGCTTACGAGGAGACGAAGCATGTTGAGTAGAAGGGGGGCGCATAGAAGTACCAGTATCAGCTTTGGAATCCGATTGACGCGATTTTGGAGGGATACGAACAGCAGGTTTTGAATAAGAGGTTTTTGATCGTGTCTTTATTCCATCTGTTATTGTATCTTGCTTCACCATTTTTTGTTCTATAGGATTTAAAAAAATTTGTTCTATAGGAAGATTTTTAAGGGTCATAGATAGAGCTCTATGGTATAGCAATAGTGGGAATAGTGTTCCCATTTGAAGATTTGAAGATTTTTGGATTTTTGGGGAGTGAGTGTCTTTATCTGTCGATCTGAAGATATTTCTTTATCTACTGGCAATGATACTGCTCAAAATTTTCGCAATTTTTGTAATTGCAATACAATCAAGCCTTGTGTTTGCCATTAATGTGAGTTGGCTTCCTGATGATGCTAATGCACCATTACCACTATCTTCCAATTTTCGGAATAAACTTCGAAGTTTATGCGAAAAGGGGGAGAATTCTCACCGACAAATTGATCCAAAAAAACAGGTTGTTTTAAAGGAAATGTGTAAGAAATTGCGTAAAGATGATGCAAATATATTAGGTGCTGAAGAAGATGATAAGCAAGCACTACGCGCTAAACTTATATTACTTATTATTATATGTGGAGTAACGTGGAAAGCGTCAAAACAAAGAATTGTTAGAGAAAAATGGAAAGAGATTAAGTACAATTTGAGGGGACTCTTCTCACTTTTGATACAAAAAATTGGAAATAATGCTGGTAATCATGTTGGTGGTAATAATGGTGGTGGATATGGTGCAAGCAATACTTTTGATGCAAAAGAAGCAAGACTGCGGCGATTTGCACAAACTTCCAGTTGAGATTGTTTAGCTTGGATGCAACGACTGTTATAAGAAACGAATTGTGTAATATTAATGATGGTGATGTAAATATTTATTTTGTAGTAGTGTATTTCAATAATGTACAAATCAATCAAATCAAATTAAACAGTTATGCTCGTGTTCTGTTCTACTCTGTCAATCCAGCATATTTCAGTTCAATTCTTTTCCTTGAAACATTCCAATAATATCAACACTCGACCCTGTGTATTCTTGAAGATAACACATTCCATTAAATATAGTTAGTGGAAACAAGATTATCAATAGTATCCTTATAATTTCACTCCATTTGTGTATTTCCTTTTGTTTGTTGTTACTACTACCACTTTTTGGTGCTGATGATGATACTCCTCCTGCTGCTGACGATGATGATGTAAAATCATAATCAACTTGAATTTTGTTGTAATATTTTTTCAATGGTTTGTAACAAAATATATCAAATATATATGCCAACATTAAACCAGTAATAACATCCATAATAAAATGTGCTTTTGTTAATATTGTACTAAATAATGTTATAATTGCAAAAAAATAAATATATTTCCAACCCTTTATCGTTTCTTCCTTCGATATCCATGCTATGCTAAATAAATGAGCAACATGCATACTTGGTAATGCACAGAATTTTGTCATACCCGTATGCACAAAACTATATGTCATATTTAATAATGATGATGATGATGATGATGTTGGTTTATTTAATGATATAGATTTTATAGATACAGGAAAGGTAATATATAAAATGTAACAAGTAGACATCATCAATATTTGTGTCAAATACATTACTCTTGCTTTATGTAATGATTTTTTTATTCCTTTTTGGTATATACATATTATTATATATGAAAATGGAATTATATAAACCAACATATATGGTATAATCATTTCTTTTACAACAGGGAGAATTTGATCTAAATTTAATTCAATTTGAACAGCATAATCTATACCTCTCCATGATGCAATTGTACCAATACTATTATACCAAAGACCAAGAAAACAATTTGCTAATATCCAAGATAAAATTTCAAGCGTATCCATCAATGGAAATATACTCTTCTTGTCACGTTTAAGTGGTGGTTCAATTGAAGTACTACCTTTTGCATTTTTAGCACGACCACTCAAAGCTTGTTTTGATCTTGAGCGACCACGTGAACGTATCGCCGTTGAATTGCCCATTTTGAATTGTTGTGCAAAAATTGTCTCTCTGTTATGAAGAAACACTTTTCCTTAAGGTGGGACCTATAGTTTGTGGTTTTTTACCCACTTTTGGTGTGGTTCCCCCTCGCAGTGGCTCGACGATTATTGTTAATAACTTTCGGTAAGTGGAGTGAAATGTAGAAATATTGCTTATTACATGCAACAAAAGTATCAATGTCATGATTGGGTTACAAATTAGAACTTATAGTTTTATGTTTTGGTTCAATCTGATGCATTTGTTTTCATTAATTTTGTCGAAGACGCTCTTGCTGGTTTTTAACATGTAAAGTGGTATTGATGAGATTATTAATCATTTCCTTTAAAGTAAACATGTATAAGATTATAATCTCAATGATTTTGTTTGCGTGTATTCTATTATATTGGTTAAAAGCACTGATCGCCTGTCAAATTTTTATCGTGTTTTCTTTTTCTAACCCTATCTTTTTTATTTTACCTTTATTATAAATTTATACAGACCAATAATTATTTAATATGCCTCACTCATTCGGTTATCGCGGACAAACCCGTACCCTTTTTAGAAAGGCTTTCAGAACCAACGGACGTTGTAATTCTACCACATACCTTCGTACATTCAAGAGAGGTGACTATGTTGATATCAAAGTTGATTCATCTATTCACAAGGGTATGCCACACAAGTACTATCACGGTCGTACCGGTGTTATCTTCAATGTAAACAAGCGTGCTGTTGGTATCTCTATCAAGAAACTTGTTAATGGACGTATCTTAAAGAAGAACATCCATGTTTCACTTCCTCACGTTCACAAATCAAAGTGTCAAGATGAAATTATCAGACGCAAAGCTGAGAATGAAGCTGTAAAGAGAGCTGGTGGAGAAAAGAAGGATCTTAAGCGTCACAACACTGAACCCAAAGAGGGACACTTCTACACACCTGTTGACATGACCACAATGAGAGCCCAAGCCTACGTTGATCTTGTCTAAGATGTTTAGTCTTATCTTATAAGTAGTGAGGTCAATGTTATTGATTGATTAGTTTAAATGTAGGTTAGGATTAGGTACTGGTTAGATGTGTAAATATAATACAACAAAGCTTTAAAAGTATTCTTTTTTTCTTATACAATTAAATTTATTTTATTTCACTTCACTCCAGCACTATAAATACATTATTTATTATCATTCATTCATTATGTAGTTATTCGTTCATTATCGAAAGTTAATTTTAACTTCTTTTAATTTTTTTCTCATTTCTCTTGCAAGTTTAGGAGTAACATGAACTGGAGGTTGTCTTGATAAATTAACACTTAATAATGCAGAACTTTCAGCACCTAAACTTGCATAACCCATTTGTGAATCAGTTAAACTTGCATTACCATCTAATGGATTATATCCTCCACCTTGACCTTGACCTTGGCCTCCAATTTTACCTTTTTTTATTAATTTTAATTTTAATTCTTTAACCTGATTGCGTGTTTGTATCATTCTATGAATTTGCGTTTTAATAATTTTATCATCTAATGCTGGAATTAACGTTGGTTTTTTTGGTGGTCCAGAATAATATGGTATTTTTATATTATCAACATTACCATAGGTCAATGTATCTGTTACTGTATTTGATGTTACCGTACCATGTTTACTAATTCTTTTAACATACTGTAATTCTGCATCCCATCTTTCTTGATTTTCAATCATATCTAAATCAGACATAGCTTCTTCTGCAATTTTTAATCTTTTTTCTGCACGTTTTTTTTGTATTAGTACAAATTCTTCTTGTTTTTTTATTATTTCTTCTTCAGGAGTTAATTTAATAATTTTTATACCAATTTGCATATTTTCATCATCTTCAGGTTTTATTGATGTATCCTTCGATTCTGCTATACTTTCACCATCAATAGTGGTTCTTTTAGTTTTTCTTAATAGTTCTTTGTACATATGTAATGGACTTTCATCTTTTTCTTCAAAATCTGCAATTTCTTTTAAAAACTCATCTAATTTCGTTTGTGTTTTTATTGCATTTAACGTAAATTTTGGTTCTAATTTTGTTTTAGACAATGTATTATTACTGTTTTTAGTGTTTGTGCCACCATTACTTGTCATTGTACTTGTACCTGTACCTGTACCTGTTTTTGTATTCCCTTTTCTTTTTAAACCAAGTGAGTCATAATATGCTTGAACTTCTGCATCAACAGATTCTTCAGTTATTCTACTATTGAATACTGCAAAACATGTTCTAAAATGTGAAATTTTTTCAAAATCATAACTTGGTTTTTCAAGTTCATCTAATTGTGGCAAGTCTTCATTACCATTGGTGTCTGCACTACGAGTAGTAGCATTTGATAATTGTCTTTTAAACCCAGATTCACTATTTCCATTTCCATTTCCATTGAAATCATTATTAGATTGTAATGTATTAGATGTATTAATAGTATCTTCATCAGATACTTCAAATTGATGTGATGTCGTTATTTCACCATCAGAATTAACATGGCCAGAAACAATATTTAATGCACGATTTCTTTTTTGTATATTAGCAAATTCAATAAATCTTTGTGTTAATCTTCCAACATCATATTCACTAGCACTATCCATAGTACTCGTAGCACTACCAGTCATAGCTATAGTAAATTCATGAAAATCAACAGTACCATCGCCATCTTCATCCATAGCTTCAAACATTTTTTGAATATTTTTAAACACTGGTTCACCTTTTTTAGGTTTTAATTTTTCTTCAGCATAATTTGCTGCATCTTTAACTAATTCTAAATGTATTGTACCCATTTTATCAAAATCTAAACCATTAAATATTGCACGTAGTTGTTGTTCACGATATATAGTTAATGGTACTTTATCAAAACTATTAATTTTACGACGTTTCTTTAAAAATCTTAATGTATCTGTTGGTAATGTTGATAATAAAGCATCATCTGCTGTTTTTTCTACTTTTACTTTCGTGTCATTTCTAAATAAACGATCGCATACACTTTCAGTACTAAGATGAGTTTCTTGTGATGCACCTCGAACAGATAAAGAATTCCAATTCTTTTCATTTACTGTGTTTGTGTTGGCGTTGGTGTTTGTATTTGCTGGTTGCATTACTTGAGATTCATCTGGAAACCCAACATTCTGCATCTCGTTTGCAGCTTCATCCTCAGTTTCATCACAAGGTACAACCTCTTGCTCTTGCTCCTGCTTCTGGCTTGTTACTACTTCCTCTACCTCTACAAATTCACCTTGCTCTACATCTACATCTACATCTACATCTACATCTACATCTACATCTATTTCTTCGGCTTTCATTTCAATCGTAAGTTCTTCTGATGGTTGTTGTACACTTTTCGGTGGATCAAAGAAAGATCTATCATCAGGAAATGCTTCTACTGCAACCTCGGGTTTATCTTCTTCCATTTTATTGTATTATCAGCTAATCAATATCGATTATGCATAATTCAGGGTTTATACGTTTTTATAAACGTCTAAATATGTGTACTTAATAACTCCTTGTTGTTTTGTCTTGGTGGTTTTATTTTGTCCATGATTTTTTCCATTCACTTTGGCACTCACTGGAAAAACCGCAAAGATGGAAATATATACAAAGAAGGAAGAAAATTATTATGAGAAGGAAGAAAAAGAAAGAAAGAAAGATATTATGTAGGATTTCCCTTTTAGTTCGTAATATGTTAGGAACTTTCTTACTAAAATAATAAACTATTTATTTTATATACTATTTTTTACCGCTACTATATTTTGGTGATGGTGGTTTTAAAAGCACAGTTGGTTGATTATTACATGGCATTTTTTCTTTAATAAAATCAAGCATTCTATCTTCTAAATAAATTTTATCTTGTTCTTTGTGTGGGCTATGTCTTTCACATGGAAATAATACTAAATCATACCTTTTTCTATGTTTTATTAACGCATTAATAAGACGTGCGGTATGCCTAAAATGAACATTTTCATCAATTAAACCATGAATGAGCATTAAACTACCTTTCATATTTTGTGTATATTCCATTACACTAGAATCTTTATAACCTTGAGGATTATTTTGTGGTGTACCCATGTAACGTTCTGTGTAATGTGTATCATAACCATCCCATGATGTTACAGGTGCACCAGCAATAGCACAACAAAATGTTTCTGGTGCACGACATAATGACATGGCACTCATATAACCACCATATGACCAACCAAACATACCAACACGTGATGGATCTACTAAACCATTTTTAACAAAATAATCAACTGCAGTTTGTTGATCAACTACTTCAATATTTCCCATATCATATTTTAATGCGCCTTCAAATTCTATACCACGATGAAAAGATCCCCTATTATCACATCTTATGACAACATATCCTAATTTAGATAATCTTTGTGCTCTTAAATCAACTGATGTACTCCATGAATCTGTTACTCTCATAACATGTGGACCACCATATACTGACATTATGCATGGAAATGGTCCATCACCATGATTTGCTGGATCTGGTCTATATACAGCACAATATAAATCAACTTTATCATCACTTGATCTAATAACTTCTATAGTTGGTGGTACAATATGAGCTACTAATGGTATCAAATCTTTAGCTGGATAAGGATGTGACAAATCACGATTTAATATTTCCTTTAATAAAGTTGTATCATTGTTGCTATTATCATTATCATCATTATTATTATTATTATTTATTCCTGGTAATTTATGTAAAGACATTGTCGGTAAAGCTGATAATGAACTATAAACATCTGCATACATACCTAAATATAATGATACTGCTACCATATGCGTACCATTTTGTTTTGTTATTCTTTGTTTTGTTTGTGTTTTATTTATATTTCCATTTGTTGTGTCAAAAGACGCACAATACAAATGTTTTTCGCTTGCATTACCATCATTGCCCATGAAATATATTAAATTATTAACAGTATCAACAGCTTCAATACTTTGTACAACCCAATTACCACCACCACCAATTGGTTGTCCATCTAATAAAACAACACATTGTTTAGTTGATGATATATATTGATATAAATACAATTGTGAATAACCACTACGTTCTGAACCCCATATAAAATAAAAATCACCATCTTCTTTGTCATTAACATTACCAGATGGTGTCCAATTTGGTGGAAATTCTTCGTATAACATATCATGTAAATTGATCCATATTGATGATTTTTCTTCTATCAATATACTACGTTTACCAGTTATCACATCTAGTCGTAATAATTGTAATATAGTTTGTTCTCTATTTTCAACTTGTGCCATTATACTACCATCAGACCACCAACCAACTCTACCAAGATAATAATCATTAGAATCAATTTGTGGATTTGTTACATTATCACCTGTTAAATCCATCCAAATACTTTCTGGTGGATCAGTTGAACCAACTGTTGGTACTTTTAAGACAGCTAATTTTACAAATGGATTATTTTCACCAGCAAATGGATATCTATTAGTTTCACTATGTTTTGGATCAGATTTACCTTGATGTAATATACTATATTCTTGTACATTATTTTCATCTGTTTCTGTATAAGCAATATATTGACTATCCTTTGACCACCAATAACCACGATAACGATCCATTTCTTCTTGTGCTATGTAATCTGCTGCACCGCATTGAATACCACTAGCTAAACCATTTTCAGTTAAACGTGTTGGCATAGAAGTATTGTTACCATTACCACTATTAGATGCTGTTATGTGTTGAATCCATAAATTATCATTCATGACAAATGCTAATGAAGATGCATCAGGTGACATATGTGGATCAATACATGCACCAGCAGATGCATCATATAAAATACGTGATGTAGAATTATCAGGATTTACTTGCATTACTTTACCATTAAATGGTAACATAATAGAATTATTACCAACCCATTCATATGATACTACACCATCAGCAAATAAACGCATTCTTTCTCTACGTAAAGCTTCTTCTGCTGTCAAAATTGTATTCTCTTCACTTGTATCTAACATTTTACGTGGTTGGAAATCACTTGATGTACAATCAACACCAAACAGTTGTCTAGAAGAAGAATCCTCTTGGAAGAGATAAGTTAAAGTCTTCTCATCAGGACTGAACTGTAATGATAAAGGGACATGCAATCCAGGAGCAGGGCGTGCAATAGACTCAGATGTGATTCCAATGTGTGACATGTTGTTTATTATCTCCAGAAATGAGAAAAATACTTACAATTCTTTCCCCCCCGTCCGCGTTGAAACCACATTTCGCTGTCTCCACTTACCATCATTTCTCGAAATTATAATGATGCTATTTTTGTTAATAGTTATTGTGTTTGTTTATTTGCAAACTTTGGATGCATATAGTATTAAACTGGAGTCAGGACAGAAAGAATGTTTTTCAATCGACTTGAAAGTTGGGCAGCCATGCTCAGGTAGTTATGAAGTTATAACTGAAGATGCTGAACCTATAATTGTGACAGTTATTGGTCCAGATGGTCAACTTCATTATCAATCGGGAAGTTCTGCGGAAGATGCAAAGAAAGACCCTGAAGAAGATGCAGATTCAGGTGATGCATTTCAATTTGATGCAGAAGTTGAAGGCGAGTATACAATGTGTTTAAATTTTGATAAAAATTTAGGAGATAATAGTGATAATCAATTATCACGTACATTAGCATTCAATTTTCGTGCAACAAATTCACGTGGTAGCTCAGGTGAATACAATGGTTTAGAAAGTGAATTAGATGCATTACAAAGAGGTTTAGATTCATTAAAAGATCATCATGCGTATATGAGTCAAAGAGAAGATGTGCATAAAAATGAATTAGATAAAATTAATTTTCAAGTATTATGTTGGACTGTATTAGAGAGCGTCATCTTAATTGCTACAGCTATATGGCAAATATCATATATTGGATCTTTTTTTGAAACTAAACGCAGATTGTAACCATCGTAGACAAAGACACATAGTGAAAGATATGGAGAGATTGCTGAATTTATATTAAACTAGAGTCAAGGAAGCAACATTAGAGAGAGGAGAGGGTTAGATTTAACCTTGTATAAAATATTATTTATTTGTTTAATCGTGTACTATGTCTTTTATGCTTTGCATTCACCACCACTTCCTTCCATTTCATATATTGGTACACCTCCAACAGATAAAGGTTTTCCACCAAACGCTAAATTTGAAGCCATATATGCTTTCGTGGGCATTTTATCTCCAGCTGTTCCCGGATTTTTAGTGTAGTATGTAGTAATAGCAGGTAAAGTCATACTCCCAAATGTTAAACCAGCAGTTGTACATACAGAATCAGCTTGAGTAGGATAATACTCAAGAATTTGACTAGGTTTATTAACATACTTTTTACCACTAATAATATCTTGTAAAACAGCATTTTCAGGTAAGTTGAAATCAGGAATTGAAGTAGAACTTCCAGGTATACATGATGCTAATACACCAAAATTGTCCATACACATCTTAGGTATACCATCCAGTTCCCCTTCATCGCGATATTCAAATATAAACTTTGTACCATCATAATTTCTACCAGAATTACTATTTGTACCAGAATGAGTATAAATTAAATATTTAGGTGCATTAAATAATACAGGCGAATTATTTTTATCAATAAGTATAGCACGTGAATCCCATGGACTTGCATAATATTCATAAAATACATCTATTTTATCATAAACTTGCCATGAACATAAGAATTTATTATCATGCTCACAAATTAATTTGGCCCTATTTGAAGAAGTATTTTCAAAAAATGGTCCAAAATTTAGATGCTCTGAGGGTTTATTTCCAGTATGTATATTATTATTCTCTAAATCTTTAATTACACCAGCCACAGGATCAAAAGTGTAATCATAGGCAGTATTCAAATCAAGATCAGATACATCACCCTGTGTGCAATATACTTTTACAGTAGGTTGCGTTGAACAAACACCACCAGTTATTGTAATGGTAGAACCTTGAACACAATTTTTACCACGATTATTACCACTAAATAGAACTGTAGCAAGTTCTTTCTTTGTGGTTTTAGTAGAATCAATAAAATCATTGTAAGATAATGTCAAATCAGAAATTAATAAGTTATCAAGACTTGATGTAGTAATACCAGTAGGTTCTGTTGTACATTCACCTTTAGTTGTAATATCTATACGTTCAACTACAGCTTTTTGAGATTTACTACAACTTGATGTAGATTGACAATTTTGTATAGCATTACCACCATTAGTAAAATCAGGACAACGACGACCAAAACAAGAAAGTTGTGGAACGGTTTCATCAGCATTTAATACAGAAGTTAAAGTATATTCTATTTTGGTGTTATCATCAACAGGCTTTAAGGAACCTTGAGTTTTCTCTATCCAATGAGGTTTATCATATGTATTTCCATTTATAACAATTTCTTTATTATTATTAATTGCACCAGAATAATTAGACCAATCAATTTTATCAAAATTTGGACTATTTTCATCCAATTCAACAGTAATAACTCCACCAGTGTCAGTAAAAATTCCTCTGTTACATTTTACAGTAATTGTAGGATTAGCATCGCATTCAATACTTGCAGCATTTAATTTATTTGTAATTTCAGATGAAGTTATAGATGGGACAACACAATTGCTACCAACATTAGCACCCCATGCCTCAACAATACCATTTGGTCTAACATTCATAGTAACACTTGCTGAATATGCACCTCCACTATCAGTTACATCAAGATTCAACCAATTACTTGTACATCCACCTGATTTACAACGGCAGTTTTGTGCACCTGTAACAGCAACAGTATGTTCCAATGTAGGATTACTATTAGGAAAAGATAAAGTACCAGAGTAAGAAAAATAGTTTTTCAAATTACTAGCAGGATCAATACTAACAGGTAAAGTCACAGCAACTGTATCAGTTGTTGTCCATGTACCAGTAACAGATTCAACAGATATTTTACCAACATCACTGTGTTGAGAAACAACAGCAGTTGCACCAGAATTAGCTTGGGTCAGAACTAAACCCTGTTCTAAATAAGTGACACTCTGTGCAATATTACCACTTCTATCACATCTGCTATAATCATTATCAGTTTTAGTTAAAGTGGTTATGATTAAACCAGTTAAAATTTCCCCAGTGGCTTTAGCAATTTTACCAGATGCCTTGGAACTTATTTGTGTAACAGTATCACCAACATTAAAATTTCCATAAAAATTACCAAAAATACGATTTTGTTTATCAAATGCTAATAGAATTGTACCACGAAGATTATTGCCAACTTTGATACGTAGACCTCTTTTATATGAGCCTAAGTTGTAAACAGTTCCACTTGATGCATTACCAACGAGTTTATCATATTTATTCCATGACATTTTATTGTCAGTGTTACCTGAAAGTCGAGTACCATCATCAGAATTCATACAAAAACAATCATCTGGGTTTTGTGGTACCCATCCAGAAGCAGTAACAACAGCTCTATTAGCATAGTGGTTCACACAAACAAAACCAGTTTCACCAATTGTTTCAATTTGTGTACCAGACCAACTGATTTTCATTCCATTATCTTTTGATGAATCATCATCAATTTCAAGCGGCATACCCTTAACATCAGCTAATTTAGTAGTATATTTAGTGATTTTTCTCATGGTCGCTGGTGACATTTTTAAAGTATATTTATCACCAGTTTTACTTTGCTCTTCAACAATTTTTTCAATATCATTACGGTTATTTGTAAATTTATTACTCATAGTAGCTTGATCTGTAGTTGTACCAGCATCATCAGTGTAGGACCACGCATGAAGTCCCCAATAGCCAATCCAACCTTCAATTCCTTTTGGATAACTAGCTTCAGTACTAATTTTTATAGGGAAACCAGATATATGTTTCAAATGGCTTCCATCACTTTCTGAAAATAGTTTATAACCAGCATAAACAGCTTTCATTGCACTCTTTTGATAATTAATACATGAGATACTCTGTGTTCCACCATTGCCTGATCCAGGAATTTTCTTTTTATAAATAGCACTACTTCCAATTGAAAGTTGATAATTCCAGTCATTAGATCCTCCTGTTTCCTGACCACTAATAGCATCGCCAATGAATGTCTTACGATTATATGTGGCATAAACCCATTGTAAAGCATTAGAAGAACCACTTAAAGGACTATCTAGAATAAAAAGTATAGTAGCATCATTAGTTTTTGGATCATAAGTTTGAACCATAACACCACGTTTTTCAGGGACACCAGCAGTTGGACTTGATCCTTGTATATAAAATAATAGATGATCTTTAACTTTTTCACCATCAGTAACAGTAGTAGTCATTTCAACATTAATAATCTCGTTTGACGACCAATTTATCGTTCCTTCCATCATATATTTACCATCACCTCCTACAGATGGACCACTAACTTTTGTTATCCAAGGTGAAAATGTAGTTTGTTTTGAATCACATTTTGAATCATCAATAAGAGATAAGTATTCTTTTCCTTGAGTATCACATTTTCCATCACCATTAAGTCCTACACCATATAAATTAGATTGTTCAATAGAACATGCAATTTGATTAACAAGATTAATTACTTCAGCAGATTCATCAAAAACAGACATTTCTGGGAAAAGAGTTAATTTATAATCACTCAATGGGCTAAAAGAAGCAATTTTATCAGATGTTGATGCTTCTAATTTTCTAGCAGTTCGGGTACCACGCATATGCATAGACATTACACCAAGTACTGAAGTTTCCATTGCACTTAAAGATAAACTAGATGATGTACTTGCACTATTGTCAGATTTTGGTGGAATAATAGATGATTTTGTTAATTTTAATCCCTTCTTAGCAGCAGTTTTTGCAATTGCTGCTGCAGCAATAGCAACACTCGTATCATCAGAAGAAGCTTTTGCAACAGCAGCTGCAGTAAATACTACAATTAATACAACAATGATAATTGTAGCTATGGTTGCTGCTCCATACTTGTGTTTATGTTCATCAAGATGATCCATTGCATGATCTTTCACTGACTTCGATTCTTTCACAATAACTAATCCATTAGTATCCTCTTCTTCTTTCTTTTGGACCTTTTGCCTTTCCTGGCTTGATGAAGAAACTTCTACAGACATCCTTTTAACTCTGAAGTTTTATTTTCGTTTATAGTGGGAATCGTTTTAATTCAATTCAATTTACCAAAAATACCGGAAACCGGAAAATGTCAGATTCTATTCTGTAACTATTTAGATTGTAAATTGAATGATTGTGGTAATTGAATATTCAAGTGAATAATTCAGATTTCTTTAATTCAGGTTGATAGAGCAGGTTGGGAAGAAACGTTCCCCTTTGGAAATACGTTCATACTGCTCTACCGGTAAACTCCCTCAATAGTTATAGTTTCTTGTTTTAAGAGATATTAGCTAGATAATAGCATTTGGCGATGTTAATAATGCAATTACTTATGCTTTTGCTTTTTGTTGCATTAATGGAAAGCGGGCGAGCATACCATTTTTATTTTTGTGAAAAATGCGACTCTACTCCCTTGATTTCTGGACGAGATTATATGGGTATACAGAGTGCAATATCTGTAGATAAGGCAGTAGTTGTGAAACGAGGAAGTAAAATTTTGAAATCAGGTGATGAATATATCCCTAATGAATCCCTAACCCTAACAATCAGTGAAACTTCAAATATAAATGGTAAAGCTTTTGAAGTATCTAGTGGGTCAATTACTGATGGAAGTTGTTCTAATACAAGATTATGTGGTGATAATACTCAAACTGCTACATGGGTATTACCAACAAATGGTAATGTAGTTGCGAAGGTTGCTTGGGCATCTGGTCAAGCACAAGTAAAAATATCGAATGATTTTATACTCAAACCTCAAACTGCAAAACCAACAGAAACGCCAACAGAAACGCCAACAGAAACGCCAACAGAAACGCCAACAGAAACGGCAACACAAACCTGTTGGATTCAACCACCTACAGTAGGTAAAAATTTTGTGCAAGGTGGTTTGATTACACAACGATATAGCGGAACAATTTGTCAATTATCTAATCAATTCAGTTATAGATTGGAGACTGTTGGTACATGTTTGACGCAGGATGGTGTCCACCAAGGAAAGTTTGGAAGGTATAATGCTGGTCAATACACCGATGCCACAACTGGTATGCAAAAGACAGGTATATTCAAATATATTTATACTGATTCCGCCTGTACTCAATTAGATCAAACACAAATGGGATCTCCTGGTTGTTCAAATTGCTCTTGCCCAGACCCAGTTACTAATACTGATATAAAATGGACTGAAAAGGGATGCGTTTCAACATCCACTGGAAATTCTCAAACAATTACATATGCAAGTATGACTGGTGTACCAGCTAATGCTTATCCTTCTACATTCTCTTCTTTTATACAATATGCAACTAAAGATAGTTGTGTAAATCAAAGTAATGATCAGATTAGACTGCTAAGTGCATTTGCTCCTGGTTGTACTCCTCAAGATTCTAAGTCTTCTGGCTCACAAGATGTCACATGCACAAGCAAAGGAAATGGTTTTTCAGTAAATTCTTACACTGATAACAATTGTATAGCTGATAAATCACTTGTATATTCTTTTCCGGATGACATGTTCCCTGTCACATGTGACAATACAGCTGTCATTTCACAGTTTGGTTATGCACGTGTCAATTGCAAAGGTAGTAATGAAAACCCAGTTACGACACCAGCAACTATTCCAAGTGGAGCTGGTGGGACTCCTGGTGGTTACCCTGGTGGTTACCCTGGTTCAATTCCTTCAGCTCTCAGTGTTGCTGAGTGTGCTAAAACATGTGACTTGAGTATTGATCCTACTTGTGATATGATGAAATCATGGAACGATGGTGGTTGCACTAGCAGTTGTGATCCTATAATCAAAGGCATGTATTTAAGTATGGTGTGTGAACCCGTCGCTTGGCCTAAAGCTCCACCTGGTTCATGGCCAGTTATGAATCCTCCATCAGGCTGGCCTGGTAGCTATCCCGCTGCCCAAATTGATTGTTCGACAGTTACTCAAAAGGATGAATGTCCTGCCTGTAACATCGGATCTGAGTGTAAGGTAAAAGATCCTATGTCAAATATGGTTGTCGCTGGTACTTGTCAAAATCAAGGCCAACTCGTTTGTTGGCCAAAGCTTGCGGCTGCTTACCCTGGTGGTTACCCTACTGCAACTCCTGCCACAACTCCTGGTGGTTACCCTACAGGTTTCAAATGTGCAGTTCCTACATCTATTAGTTTAAGTAATATTGCTGGTGCTTTCGTTGAGTCAAGTTATGTGTCTTCCACATGTTCAGGTGTTACAAACATGCAAATTTATGAACCTGCTGGTATTTGTATCAAATCCGAATCAGAAACAGAAACAGAAACAGGTGCACCAGCTCAGTGGAAATATTTGACTTATCAATCTGATAATGGTGTTGGTTACAAATGTAGAGCACTTTATAGTGATAATCAATGTACAGTTCTATCAACTCTACAACCAGCCGCAAAAGCTGCAAATGATGATGCATGTGTAGCAGACTCAGATGGACAAGGAACCAAATTGACTTATGTTACGTCTATGAATAATTTACTTCCATATAGTGTAAAAGATGATCAGAGTACTCTTGGATTTCAAGGGTATAAAACGCAAAAAGGTTGTCAAACGAAAGATGCTTCTGATTTGGTTGGTGCTATGGACTTGCAGTCCATGTGTCAAACATGGTCCGCATATCCATCTACATTGCAGTGGAAATGTGATTCATCAGATGTGGTTAGTTTCTACTCATACCCTGACATGGTTTGTTCATCAGGTGGTACCAAACTTACTAGTCTAGCTATGGGTAATTGTGAGAAAGATCAATCAACTGGGTATTATGTGAATTTAAGTTGTCCTAATTCTCCTAATCCTGCACCGGCTACTACACCAGCAACTATTCCAAGTGGAGCTGGTGGAACTCCTGGTGGTTACCCTGGTGGTTACCCTGGTTCAATTCCTTCAGCTCTCAGTGTTGCTGAGTGTGCTAAAACATGTGACTTGAGTATTGATCCTACTTGTGATATGATGAAATCATGGAACGATGGTGGTTGCACTAGCAGTTGTGATCCTATAATCAAAGGCATGTATTTAAGTATGGTGTGTGAACCCGTCGCTTGGCCTAAAGCTCCACCTGGTTCATGGCCAGTTATGAATCCTCCATCAGGCTGGCCCGGTAGCTATCCCGCTGCCCAAATTGATTGTTCGACAGTTACTCAAAAGGATGAATGTCCTGCCTGTAACATCGGATCTGAGTGTAAGGTAAAAGATCCTATGTCAAATATGGTTGTCGCTGGTACTTGTCAAAATCAAGGCCAACTCGTTTGTTGGCCAAAGCTTGCGGCTGCTTACCCTGGTGGTTACCCTACTGCAACTCCTGCCACAACTCCTGGTGGTTACCCTACAGGTTTCAAATGTGCAGTTCCTACATCTATTAGTTTAAGTAATATTGCTGGTGCTTTCGTTGAGTCAAGTTATGTGTCTTCCACATGTTCAGGTGTTACAAACATGCAAATTTATGAACCTGCTGGTATTTGTATCAAATCCGAATCAGAAACAGAAACAGAAACAGGTGCACCAGCTCAGTGGAAATATTTGACTTATCAATCTGATAATGGTGTTGGTTACAAATGTAGAGCACTTTATAGTGATAATCAATGTACAGTTCTATCAACTCTACAACCAGCCGCAAAAGCTGCAAATGATGATGCATGTGTAGCAGACTCAGATGGACAAGGAACCAAATTGACTTATGTTACGTCTATGAATAATTTACTTCCATATAGTGTAAAAGATGATCAGAGTACTCTTGGATTTCAAGGGTATAAAACGCAAAAAGGTTGTCAAACGAAAGATGCTTCTGATTTGGTTGGTGCTATGGACTTGCAGTCCATGTGTCAAACATGGTCCGCATATCCATCTACATTGCAGTGGAAATGTGATTCATCAGATGTGGTTAGTTTCTACTCATACCCTGACATGGTTTGTTCATCAGGTGGTACCAAACTTACTAGTCTAGCTATGGGTAATTGTGAGAAAGATCAATCAACTGGGTATTATGTGAATTTAAGTTGTCCTAATTCTCCTAATCCTGCACCGGCTACTACTCCAGTTACTACACCAGTTACTACACCAGTTACTACACCAGTTACTACACCAGTAACTACACCAGTCACTACTCATATGCCTACAGTATCTCCTGTTTTCGCTCCGGTGGCTGCTTTATCGCAGGCTCCGACTCCTGCTCCAACTGTTTATAGGGATCCAGCGCATTGTATACCAGGTACTTATAAAGATGATTATAATGATTGTATTCCATGCGAAGAAGGAAAATATCAGAACATATATAACGCTTTGTCTAAAAGTGATTGTAAAGATGTTCCATTAGGATACTTCCCATCTGGTTCACAGTTTCGTGGTATAGATGATAGCGACAGTAACAGTGGCAGCGCTAATGTTAAGTCTGAATTAAGACACACTATAACCAGTGACAATTTGCAGAAATCTTATGCAATATATAAAGGTAATAATTTTATTCGATATACAAGTAATGAAGGAAATAGTTGGAATAAAGTCTATACTGTCGGTAATAATGATTTTACAAGTGTTGTAGCTAACATTGATTTTTCAAAAATATTATTAACCACAAAAAATAAACAATTTATATATTCTGATAATGGTGGTGAAAAATGGTATGATATATATATGAATGATATTGGGCTTGTATCACATGTTGTGGCAATGGCAACGAACTCTACTATGGAACAAGTTGTAGTTGCATGTAGTCAAGGTACTATGTATAAGCTGACATTCGCAAATGAAAATAAAAATAGTGATAAAAGGGTATTAAATAGTAAAATTTTAACGACAGCTGGAACAAAAGAATGGTCTAGCATAACAATTTCAAAAGATTTTAAAAAAATTGCAGCAACTGTTAATAATGGTTATATATATATATCAAATGATAGTGGAATAACATGGAATAAAATTATGGCAAGTGGTTCACGTTCATGGAAAGATATTACATCAAATTCTGATTTTACTGTATTTATTGCTATAACTAATGATAATGAAACTTTTAAGTCTATAGATAGTGGTATTAATTGGATTAAAGTAAATACAATAGATTCACGTAATTGGGTATCTATCAAAATAAGTCATGCAAATAATAATAATATTCTTGCTGTTGATTCTAGAGGATTTTATAAGAAATCAGAGGATAGTATGTCTACTTGGACAGATTATGATACTGAAACTGACAATATCCCTGTTATTGAGGGTGCTGTTTATGCTATTCCTTGTCCAGCTGGTAAATTCGCTGGACTAGGAGGTTCTAATTGTATGAAATGTCCTGCTGGTAAATATTCAAATATAGATGGATCACCATTATGTCAAGACGTCCCAGCTGGATCATATCCAACAAAATCAATGTGGATTCCCTC
>JACKZZ010000020.1_pt1 | contig 21146 bp, 13 predicted proteins | sample 8027871 | NCBI WGS metagenome assembly JACKZZ01 (sample SAMN15724774, study PRJNA655200) | protist metagenome | isolation source: fluorescence activated cell sorting (FACS) single amplified genomes of... | place: USA: West Boothbay Harbor, Gulf of Maine | collected 2000-07-19
GTCTAAAGAGTAAATTATTGGATTTGTTTTTGTTGCATTTCTCTTAGCTCGCGTTTAAGGCTTGTAATGACAATTTCTCTATTAACCATTAGGTCATTCATTTTTTCTAATTCAATTATTCTCAGAGCTAATTTGTCTTCCGCATTTTTATATTTGAGTAATAGTTTTTGCCTTGCGATGGCGAGCCTTAGAGCTCTATCTAGCGATTCTGAATCGCAATTATCCGCAATAAGATAGTCCTGAACACCAATCTCTATTAATTCGGTTTCTTTGGATACATCGATATCATTGGCAACAATTACAATTGGAACAGCTGAAATGTGTTCTTGTACTAGTTTAACACCTGCACTTTCCATACTATCTGGAAGATCCAAGGCTAATAAAACAATATCTATAGGTTGTAAGGAAAGCACACCCAGCCCATCAACTAATCGATGAGCAGTTTGAATATTCCATTGAACTGACGATGATACATCAAGATATTGCTCAATCAATTCAATACGATTAAGATCTTCTTCAATAATCAATATGTTCAATTTCACTTTGGACATAATAATAACCTATTCTGATTATTCTTTCAAGTGCGATTGCGGATTAAGCAAAACGACACAAGCTATTCTTTTAAATTTAAACTAAAACAACCATTTATAGTATAAGGGCAATCAAAAAAGATTGCCCCTAACTATTGCAAAGAGTTGTGGTTATAATTAGATCAGGTTGCTATGAACTACACATCATAATTTATGATTCTGTTCATGTAACGTGAGCTACAGTATAATAATACGTCCGTTTCTTTTGATTTGATTGTCATACTTACTTTTCGGTACTGTTCACTTTCCGAACGTAAATAGCTGATTTCCTATATGATGTTCTTGAATTTAGAATTTCGCTAAAATAGAAAGCCAGTTCCATAAAACAGCCCCCAGCTATTTACACCAAAAGAATAGCTTGTTCCTAAATACATAACGAAATTATTGTTTTTAACTAACCTGATTCTACCATTTAATAATGGTAGAATTCTGAACCGGTTACGTTTTGAAATAAGCAAATTGGAAAGTGCTCCCATTTCCCATTCTGCAACAGATGCCTTAGAAATAGGCACTTGTATGCATTTATACTGCAGACCAAAACCACCTGTGGCATTGGCTTTTTCATTTACAAGAATTGAGTCAATAAAAAATTGTTTGCTCTCCGTTGGAAGATTAACATATAGAGGGATTCTTAATTTTTTTTGCGGACGAAATTCTGCAAAAAACAAAATGGAGTTAGTGGGTATAATAATTGATTCTTTTTGAGCTATTCCTTCTAATTTTTCATCTGGTATAAAAAGGATACTTTGGCCAAAACTCAATTCAAATTTATTATTTACTGATTCAGCACTGTCAGCTTGACCGAAGAAAGCTGAGGAATAAAAACAAAGCGCAATTAATAGAAAGTTGATGTGTTTCATGGAATTAGCATTAATTGACACTTAGCAGTGTATCAAGATATAATAAATATCTTTTCTGCTGGAGTTTAAACAGCATTTCTATTTTTGTGGTAAGAATGATAAGTCAAGAGACCTTACAAAAATATTTAGATGGAGATGCTACAGCAGAAGAAAGAGGTAGTGTTGATAATTGGAGGGGGCAATCACTTCAAAATGAATTGCAATTTCAAAAATTTGAATCATATTACATAACTGGAGAATTGCCTGAGAATGAAGCTGTGCCTACAGGGCAAATAAAGTTCTGGAAGAAACGTTATTTATGGTTTTTCATAGGCGTTTTGATTATTTCATATTGCATTGCAATAATATCTTCTTCTCAACGCGTATTTTTAAATAAGATAGGAGGAAAGGATACCTCAATACTAATCAAAGGAATTGGCACCATTCGGCTTAATGAGGGTAGTGTACTGACCTATCCCGAAGTATTTGACGGCAATTATAATAAAGTGTTTATTAAGGGCGATGCCTATTTTTATCTTTTCGAAGAATGCGAATCTTTTGTTATTGAGAACTTGCATTCGAGAGTTAAAGTAATTGAATTTCCATCTGAATTTTCAATCACTTCTTTCGGTAGGGATTCTGTTCAGTTAGTCGTAGATGAAGGTGAAGTATTGTGGGATTGTGACAGTGATTTAACCGATTTAAAATCAGGGATGTCAGCAATTTGGAACATCAAAATAAATCAATTCAATAAAGATTTCAATTATTATTCAAAAAAATCAAAAAAATGATAAAAAACTGAGTAAAATCAGCTTTTTTGATCAAAATCAGCTTATTAACTCGTTATTTTTGTGAATTTATAAATAAAATAATTCATTGAAATTTACAGTTCGTTATTTTTGATAAAATGACCTGATTATGATAGAAAATAGTTGAAAAGTTGCTTTATTTGTGAAAATAAAGGATTTTTTGGCCGAAATATTCATTTTTTAATAATTCAAAAATATAAATGCCATTGTTTAAGAATGAAAGATCTTTTGACCAATATTCCTGGTTCACGTAGGAGGTAAAAACTAAACGTCCTTGTAACGTATAGATTCTGACCAATCCATCTACAGCATTATTTAGACGCACGTTTAGCAAGCCATTGCATGGATTGGGAAAGATTAAGAAATTAAACGGCTTTATTTGGGAATTGAGAGCCAAGGTACTAATGAAAATACAATTGGAAGTATCTGTGCAGCCATTTTCATAGAGAATTACGGCGTAATTTCCATTTAAAGGAGGTTCAAAAAGTTGTGCCGTAGCTCCTGCAATCGAAAGCATCGAGGAGTCGCAATTAATCCATTGATATTCAGCGTTGCCATTGTCAGCTAACAAAGCACTTCCACTCTGAGTAATAGTGCTCGAAGGAAGTGAATTGACGATTATTGCTACCGTATCATAATTTATACACCCGTTAAGTCCTGTACCACTTAAAACATACGAAGTCATACCAAGCAATGGTGTAAAATAATCGCCGTCAATTACACTATTATTCCAGAGATATGAAAGACCACCACCACCTTGTAATATTGCTGAGTCACCGGTGCATAAAATTTGATCGTTGCCTGCAAAGATATCTGGTAATTCAATTAGGTCAAGTGTGTCGGTTACCCATACAATACATCCATTGCTATCAGCTAAGTTGTACGTAATTAAATGTTGTCCTAGGCCTGCGGTGATTGTATTGCACGTATAAGAAATACCATCGGAATTGTCAACAATTGACGAGCCACTATATACGCCTCCAAAAGGTGTTACACCACCGCTTATAACAATTTCTGAAGAATCCATACAGTTGCTGTATCGACCGCTTCCTGATAGTACTGGCGCAGAAAATACTACAATCGATACCGAATCAAGTACAGTACAGCTATTGCTATCCATGTACTCATAATAAATTAGATGATTTCCAGAACCTGAGAAACCAGGATCAAAGCTATAACTCAAACCGTTGCCATCATCCGATACACCGAGACCAGAAAAAACACCGCCTATTGGATTCGATCCTGCTAATCCAGTCTGATTATTAAGGTTATCGCAGAAATCACCCGGATCGACAATCGAAACTGCTGGCAGACTAAATATGTTAAAGCTATTTTGCATAAAGGAAGAACAACCATTGCTATCTGTAAACGCATAAGTAATTACATGAGTTCCTATACCGGCGTTATTTGGATCAATATTATAAGTGCTTCCATTGCCATCATCAACGCAGCCTGGACCAGAATATATACCGCCTAAAGGAAGGCCTCCACTTATATTAGAGTTGAGCTCTTCATTGACACATAAACTGGGAGGTGCATTAAGACTAACAGAAGGTAGTGGGTTAACTATTATACTTATTGAATTGCAACTCAATGTTGCTTCATTGATACAACCTGTGCCGTCTTCTCCACGGATGTAATAAGTTGTATTATTGGTAGGATTTACATCGAAAATACCTGAAGCGTTACTGGCTATTGGCGAGATGCCACAACCGTCTTCATATAAGTGCCAAACAGTAGCATCGTTTAATAATCCTGAGACACTGAGATTAGTAGAATCACCACTACAAATTTCAAGAGATGATGTATTTATAGAAGTGATGACCGCGGGGGTGCAAGGCACAATTGCTTCCACTAATATATCATCGAACATCATTTCTTCATCGTCTCCCCAGGACCCCATTCTAATTCTTAGCTCCATCGAAGATCCTGAAACACTGAAAGAATGTTCTAAATTTTGTGCGTTTTGATTGATATTAATATCATCTCCGGTTTCTGTTACTCCATTATTATCTGCATCAAACCAGAATTTACCTGAAGCGGAACCTTCTAATTTATGTGCCTGATACCAGGCTCCAGTTCCATTAAGGCGATAATCGACGTCTATAAAATCCGATGTCTCATAGATGCTTCCATCTGATCCACTTCCGGCCGCAAATTTAATTTGAATAGAAATATCGGTATATCCGGCAATACTAAAAGAATTGGTTTGAATGTATGGTTCACCAAAGAACCCTGCATCATCTGTATCCTCTATAGCAATAACATTACCCGTAAATCCAGAAATAGTATTTCCAACCGGAACACTATTAGGTGCAGCACGAACAATATAGTTGTCGGATGTTTGATTAAAGGGAACTGCGGCGGGCATCCCATCGAACAAGGTGTACGTGTCAAAGTCAGAACCTTCAAAATCCTGATAATACAAAGAAACTTGAGCGTTGGTAGTTATAACGAAAATCAAACTGCTGAGAAGAAAAATCAAAATGTAGTTCATGTTGAGGCGTATTGGTACATAAAATACGAATAGAAACTCAAAGTAATGAATGCTTAATGATGAATCTTTAAAAATTGTTGTTAGATAGAGCTCCAATCTGGATAATCAGTGGACCAGTGCTTGCCAAAGAGTTTTCTTAAAAACGAGGTAAAAAGCCATTTATGATTACAAACAATAATCTGTGATGATTTGCGACATTCGGCTGGGTCGAGGTCTTAAGACCTTCTTTGTTTATTTTTTTTGCGGTTCGCAAAAAACTCCTGCTTTCTTCTTTGTTTTTCCTTATTCCATTCCTTTTTTTCAGCATTAGTCATGGGTTTTTCGGTCTGAGGAAACGGATGATTATCTATTATTTTAAGTGTAGATTTAATTAATTTTTCAATTTCTTTTACGTGGATATTTTCTTCAGGTTCACAGATCGAAATAGCTGTTCCACTTTCGCCTGCTCTACCTGAACGACCTATTCGATGTACATACGTTTCGGCCATATCGGGCATGTCGTAATTAATTACATATTTTAATTTGTCAATATCGATTCCTCTAGCTGCAATATCAGTAGCAACTAATACCCGTATTGTACCATTTTTAAATGATTTTAAGGCCTTTTGTCTTTGATTTTGAGCTTTGTCTCCATGAATGGCAGCTGCATTTATTTGTTTCTTTTTCAAATTTCGAGTAATCTTATCTGCTCCATGCTTCGTTTTTGAAAAAACCAAAACTTGTTCAATTTCACTATTTCTAAGGATGTGATTTAAAAGGTCTTTTTTTGTGCTCTTATTAGTAAAATAGATAAGCTGTTTGAGCGTAGCTGGTGCCGATGAAACAACACTGGTTTCTACCTTTTTAGGTGCATTCAGGATTTTTCTTGATAATTTCAAAATATTATCAGGCATTGTTGCCGAGAAAAATAAAGATTGACGACGCACGGGTAGTAACTTAATTAATTTTGTAATGTCATTTATGAAACCCATATCAAGCATTCGATCTGCTTCATCTAAAACAAATATTTCTACTTGGTTTAATTTTACGTGTCCTTGATTCTGTAGGTCTAATAACCTGCCTGGAGTAGCAACCAGAATATGAATACCGCTCTTAATTTGATTTACCTGTTTACCTTGTTTAACACCACCATAAATAACGGCATGTTTTATCGGTGTGTATTTTGCATATTCCGCTATGTTCTCATTAATTTGAATAGCAAGCTCACGAGTTGGAGTAACAATTAATGCTTGAATTCTTGTTTTGCTTTCTTGATTTTTATTTGATGCTTGAATCAATTGAATTATCGGAATTGAAAACGCCGCTGTTTTACCAGTCCCTGTTTGTGCACAACCTAGTAAATCATGCTTCTCAAGGACTAACGGAATTGCTTTGGCTTGAATGGGTGTAGGAGAGGTGTAATTCTTGTCGGCTAGAGCTCTGAGTATATTCGGAGCAATTGAGAGTTGATTAAAATTCATCTAAAGAGATTAAAGTTGAGGTACAAAAAAAGCCTCTCATTAATGAAAGGCTTTTAACAGTGTTTTCGTTTAGGTTTAACTAACCTTTACATTTACTGCGTTTAGCCCTTTTTGACCTTCTTCAACGTCATAGCTTACTTTGTCTCCTTCATTAATTTCGTCAATTAGTCCGTTCATATGAACAAACACGTCTTTACCACCTTCATCAGGTGTAATAAATCCATATCCTTTTGAATTGTTGAAGAATTTTACTGTACCGTTACTCATGATTAAAAATTAAAATGAATCACAAAAGTAACATTTCTACGCAAACAGTTAACAAAGATTGCTTTTTTCGTGGCCGTTTTTATCTGAAATTAATTTTATATAGGTCTTTATATGCTCAAAAAAGGAGTTCAGACAGGTATTTTTTGATTTAAAATGTTAAATAGAATTTTTTCTAATGATGTAGAAAAATCCATTAGATTGGCGTAAGCACTCCAATTTGAAATACAATGTGGATACTTCTTTAGCCTCACGTTTGTTCATCTTTCGTTTGTATCTCAAACCCAAATAGGCCAGTCTCGATTTAAATCTGAATAATGACCGAATCATAAAGGCCATGAACTTGCGCATCAGTTTAAACGGAATAGGATAAAACAATACCCGCATGTGGTAGTCGATTCCAAATGCGCTGCCTCCTGCTATTTTTTCAAGTTTCATATCATTAATCTTGGCATAATGTTCAAGTGCCTTAAACGATAAATGGGAATACGAAATTTCATGAAAGCACTCCATAAATGCAACGTAACCAATAAAGATACCTTGAGGCTTTAATACTCTAGCAACTTCAGAGAATGCTTTACCAACATCAGGAATGTGCTCAAGTACGGCATCCATTATAGCCACATCAAATAAATCATTTTCAAATGGAAGATCTTCAGCATCACCAACAACTGTATTTGCTCCACCTTCGAATGGTTCAACTCCAGTCCATTGACCACCAACAGATTCTACAATAGATTGATTTCTGCCATAACCGCATCCAATATCAACAACATTTTTTTCCTTAACTAAGTCAACTAAATTATATAGAGGTCGATTAATAACGATTTCGCAATCCGGAGCTTGATCCGTCATTTTTAGTTTGCGCACACCTTGTCCTTTTGCGGGCTTATCTCTGTTAATAGAGGTCTGTTTTTGACTGGTTTGTCCTTCCAATTTGCTAATTTTTTGTAATAATAGGGGTTATTATTTACATGGTTAAATTATCCGAAAAGCAGTTTTCCTTGTAATTATTTTCGGCGAATATAAAGTGATTTATTTCTTAAACACTTTTATACTTCCCTTTACTTTTACGTATACGACAAGACACTACTTTATACTCTGGACATAGCGCTTCGGTATCTGTTACATCAGATGTAATGATGTTTAGCATTACTTCAGGAAAGTGAAAAGTTGAGCTCAAAATACCAGGTTTCACTTCGTTGGTAACGAAAGATTTAATATCTACTTTTCCTCTCGGAGACTCTACACAAACCATATCTCCGTCTTCAATGTGATTGGCTTTAGCATCATTCGGATGAATCAGGAGCACATCTTCAGTTAATAATTCAACATTTCCAGTTCTTCTGGTCATTGCACCACAATTATAGTGTTCTAATTCTCGATTAGTTGTAATGATATATGGATAATCTTTGCCGTGCTCTTCGATTTCCGGAGATTCTTTAAAATCAAAATAATAAAGTTTGCCTTTACCTCTTTTGAATTCTTCTATATGAATCATTTTGCTGTCTGTGCCGTCTTTTGCGACTGGCCATTGTTTGCCGTTTTCTCCTAGGTTGCTCCAGGTAACACCGGCAAAAAAGGGCACGATTTGAGATATTTCCGCTAAAACACCATCAGGCGTATAATCAGGTTGTTGATAACCCATTTTATTCATAATATCGACTATAATCTGTCCGTCAGACTTCGTTCCTTCTAATGGTTCTACAACTTGTTGAACTTTTTGAATTCGGCGTTCACCATTAGTGAAAGTTCCACTTTTTTCTAGAAAAGATGCTCCGGGTAATAAAACATCAGCCATTTTAGCAGTTTCAGTCATGAATAATTCTTGAACAACAAGCATATCTAGGCTAGATAGCGCTTTCATTACTTTGTTCGTATTAGGATCTGTCTGCACGACATCTTCGCCAATAATCCACATTGATTTTAGATCACCGTTTATAGCAGCATTAAACATCTCTGGAATTTTATAGCCAATGTGCTGAGGAACTTTGGTGCCGTAAAAGGTATTGTATCTTTCATTCATTGCGGGGTCTGTAACATCATGATATCCAGCTCCCTGATGCGGCTGTGCTCCCATATCTGCTGCGCCTTGAACATTATTTTGTCCACGTAATGGGTTAACTCCGGCTCCTTTTTTACCAATATTACCTGTAATCATTGCTAAATCGGCTAATTGCATTACTGTGAAAGTTCCTTGAGATTGCTCAGTAACACCGAGTCCATGAAATTCCATTGCCGCATTTGCTGTGGCGTAAGCAAATGCTGCGGCTTTCACCTTTTCTTTTTCAACTCCCGTTATTTGCTCCATCTCATCAACATCTAGTGCAAGAATCTTTTCTTTCAGCATTTCGTGATCTTCACAGCGTTTATCAAGGAATTCTTTATCTTCTAAACCGGCACTGAAAATGTAGTACATCATCATATTTAACAATGCAACATTTGTTCCGGGTCTTAACTGTAAATGATGTTGTGCATATTTGGCCAATTCAATTCGTCTCGGATCAATGACAATCAAAGTGGCACCTTTCATTGCAGTTTGCTTGATACGAGCTCCGGTAACTGGGTGCGCATCTGTTGGATTTGCGCCACAAATCAATATACAATCGGTGTGATCTAGGTCTTCTATTGAGTTTGTTGCTGCACCTGTTCCAAAAGTTCGCTGCATACCCAACGCAGTAGGAGAGTGACAAACCCTCGCGCAACAGTCGATGTTATTGGTTCCAATAACTGCTCTCATAAACTTTTGCATGAGGTAGTTTTCTTCATTGGGTGTTCTAGCTGAAGAAATTCCAGCAATTGCATCTGGGCCATGTTCTTTCTTTATACTCGTAAATTTTTGCGCTAAATGATTGTAAACCTCCTCCCAGCTTACTTCTTCAAGCTTACCATTCTTTTTAATCATCGGACTTTTTAATCGGTCTGGATGATTATAGAATTTGAAGGCATACCTACCTTTTAAACAAGTATGTCCCTTGTTGGCTTCTGCTTCATAAGGTGCTTGAATACTTAATATCTCGCCATTTTTTGTGGATACTTCAAGGTTGCAACCAACTCCACAATAGGTGCAAATAGTTCTTGTTTTTTCTGCTGATGTAACCGATTTTGATTGGAATACATCAGAAATAGCAGATGTTGGACAAGCTTGTGCACAGGCTCCACATGAAACGCAATCAGAATCCATAAAAGAGTTATCAAGGCCTTTAATGATTTTTGAATCAAACCCCCTGCCCGACATACTAAGAATAAATTCTCCCTGCACTTCATCACAAGCTCTAACGCATCGATAACAATTGATGCATTTAGATAAATCGGATGTCATATAAGGATGACTTTTGTCTTTTTCGTAATGTAAATGATTATCTCCAGCTGGATATCGAACATCTCTTATTCCAACTTGTGCAGCAACATCTTGCAATTCACAATTACCGTTTACCTCGCACGTCAAACAATCCAATGGATGATCTGTTAAAACTAGCTCAATGATGTTTTTACGGAGTCGGTGAATATTGTCTGTATCTGTATAAATGTAGCTGTTTTCAGATACCGGTGTATGGCAAGAAGCAAGTGTTTTTGTTTTTCCACCAGCTTCCATAGCGACATCCACACTACAAACTCTACAGGCACCAAAAGGATCTAAATTAGGCGCGTCGCAAAGGGTAGGTATCGCTTTGTCATTCATGTGTCTTTTCACAAAAGACAAAATAGTTTCTCCAGTATTTAGTTCATAGAGACGATCGTTGATGTATGCTGTTTTATTCATTGCTGTTGTCTTTAGTATTCAGGCATTATTAGTTAGCGAAATAATCAGATAGTTCGTCATCGAAATAGGCCAAAGTATTCTTAATAGGGAGAGGAATACCGCCTCCATGTGCACACAGGGAACCAACTTCTAATGTATGCAAGAGATCCTCCAGTAGGTAACGGTCTATTTTATGTTCACCCGTAATCGCTTTAGTCATTAGTTCTTGTCCGCGCTTCGTTCCCAGTCGACATGGAAAACATTTGCCACAACTTTCATACGAAGCAAAATCAAAAAGGTGTTCCAAATATTCAATCATGGGAAAAGTTTCGGGGATAGAAACCACTGACGCATGACCCAAAAGGAAGCCATTCGTAGAAAAGGATTCAAAATCTATCGTGAGGTCACCAAACTTTTTTTCTGGAACAATGCCACCTAATGGCCCACCAATGTGTAGTGCTTTAACCGGTTCTTTAAATCCTTGGCCTAAATCGTTAATTACCGAGTTTAAGCTAACGCCCATTTCAATTTCATAAACTCCGGGCCGATTGAAAAAGCTATCCAAACAAATTAATTTTGTACCCGTAGATTTACCTGTACCAATTTCGGCATAAGCCGATCCGCCATTTTTTATAATGAAATGAACCGCTGCTAATGTCTCCACATTATTCACTACAGTTGGCTTATTGAAAAGGCCTTGAACTGCAGGGTAGGGCGGTCGCACTCTTACTTCAGGACGTTGACCTTCAATGGAGTTGATTAAAGCGGTTTCTTCTCCGCAAATATAGGAGCCTTGCGCTTGAATAACTTTCAAATCAAAATTAAATCCAGATTCGTCAATATTTTCACCAATAAGGTCAGCATCTCTTAACTCTTGAATAGCATTTTCAATAATAGCAACAGATTCGGGATATTCGGCACGGATGTACAGTATGCCCCAGCTCGCTCCAGTAACGTATCCAGATATCATCATTCCAAAAAGCACGGAATGCGGTCTTTGTTCTAATAAATATCGGTCGGAATAGGCCCCCGGGTCTCCTTCATCTGCATTACAGATGATAAATTTAGTTTCATTATCTACGTTTTTACAAAACTCTAACTTGCTACCCATTGGAAAGCCTGCTCCTCCTCTGCCACGGATTCCAGAAGTTTTAATTTCTTCTAAAATTTTTGTCGGATCTTTTTTAAGTGCACTTTTGAATGGAGCGTAATGATTCGCGAGTCCTTCGTAGGTTTCTGTTAAAACGACATTTCCAACAGCTTCACAATGATAGCTATCAATCTTTTGCGACTTATTCGTTACAATTTCATCAATATTCTTGATTGAATTGCCTGAATAATTGGTGCCGTTATAGTAAAATGCACTGTTCTCATGACACCTTCCTAAACAAGTCATGTGACCTATTTCTTCGGCCTTAAATTTTGTTTTTAATTGAGCGATAACTGCAGGTTGCGTGCCGGCACATAAACAGGCTGATCCATTACAAGCGTACGCTTTTTTTCCTTTATTCTCCGGCTTGAGAAAGTCGTAAAATGTAGTGGTTCCAAAAGCTGTGGATTTACCAATAAGAAACTCATTCGCCAAAGTCTCAAGATCCTCTTCCGAAGGTGCTCCTGTCTCAATAGCCAATTTGCCCATTTTGTCAAATAGGTTTTCTTCTACTCCTTTTCTTCCTGATAATTCGCTTAAATTTTTTGACATGGTCTATTTATTATCTTTAGTAATTTACAAAAACTCTTGATTCAAAGGCTATTTAGGCCAGATGGATTGGCATAACAGGTAGCTCTTTCCTCTCTGCAAAAACCGAGTAAAGTAATGCCGAACTCTTTTGCATAATCTACAGCTAAACTGGAAGGTGCTGAAACGGCAGCAAGAACTGGTGTTTTGGCAACGAAAGCTTTCGTGACTATTTCGTAGGAAATTCTACCACTAACGAGTAGGTAATGTGCGTCAGAAAGCATGCCAGTGAGAAGCAAGGTTCCAACTGCTTTATCAACTGCATTGTGCCTTCCAACATCTTCTTGTAATGCAAGTAGTTCGCCTTTTTTAGAGAATAATGCAGCGGCATGCGATCCCCCCGTTTGTGAAAATTCACCCTGGTTATTACGCATTTTTGAAAACATATTTTGTAACTGATTAATCGCAATGGGTTCTCCATTTACTAATTTAGAACCAGACACTTTTAAATCTCCCAATTCTCGTTTTCCACAAATGCCACAAGAAGATACAGATAGAAGGGCTCGACTATTTTTATAACCGCCTCCTAAGTCTTCTGTTTCCGCAATAACATTCATCGTTGTAATGTGCCCAAGTTCATTCATTTCGCTTGGTTCTAATTTGTAGTGATTGGGGCTTTTACGTGCAATATCTTCTGAATAAAGAAGACCTAAAGTCAGTTCCTTTTCCGATCCTGGTGTTTGCATAATGACAGAAAAAGGGGCACCATTGATATTTATTTGAAGTGCCTCTTCTACAATCAAGTGATCTTCTGTTTTTATGTTCGCTTTAGCGGTACATTTTATGCCTTCGTATTTTATTGCCACAATAGTAATTTTAGGAAAGACCTGAAACTTTTCCTTGACTGTCTATATCCATGCCTTCAGATGCAGGAATGGAAGGCAAACCAGGCATTCGCATCATTTTACCAAGAATTGGAATCAAAAATCCTGCTCCTGCTGCAATTTCAAACTCCCGCACGGTTACCTGGAAATGAGTTGGTCTACCAACGAGTTTTTCATTGTCTGAAAAAGATTTTTGTGTTTTTGCCATACAAATTGGTAGGTGGGATAGGCCTAAAGATTCAATGCGTTTTAAATCTGTTTCTGCTTTTTTAGCATAATCGACTCCATCTGCTCCGTAAATTTCCTTGGCAATAATTTCTATCTTTTCTTTTACCGGTAGGTTCCAATCGTACAATTGCTTGAAATGGTTATTTGCGGATTCAATATTGTCTACAACGGCTCTAGCTAAATCTTGTGTACCATTTCCACCTTCAGCCCAACCCCTGGAAACGATAGCTGTAACACCCATTTCTGCACATTTTTTTTGTATAAATTCAATTTCTTGGATAGAATCTGAAACAAAACTATTAATCGCCACGACAGGATTTAATCCGAATTTTTTTCCGTTTTCGATGTGCTTCTCGAGATTGGAGAAACCGATAGTTACTCTTTCTAGACTTGGGATGTTGTATTGATCCTTGGTTGCGCCTCCATGATGTCTCAAGGCACGTATGGTTGCAACGAGCACCAATGCTTTTGGTTTTAGTCCAGCAGCACCGCATTTGATGTTAAGAAATTTTTCAGCACCCAAGTCTGCACCGAAACCAGCCTCAGTAACCACATAATTAGCCAGAGACATCCCCATTTTGGTAGCAAGAATAGTATTTGTTCCTTGCGCTATATTCGCGAAGGGGCCACCATGAATAATCGCGGCATTTCCTTCTAAAGTTTGCACCAAGTTAGGTTTAATTGCATCTTTTAATAATAAAGCCATTGCCCCGGATGCATTGAGATCTCTCGCGTAAATGGGTTTTTTATCAAAAGTGAATCCAATAAATATATTTCCTAATTTGGTTTTTAGGTCATCCAAGTTATTGGACATACATAAAATCGCCATTACTTCTGATGCCGCTGTAATATTGAATCCGCCTTCTCTCGGAATTCCATTAGCTGTACCTCCTAATCCGACGACGACATGTCGCAATGATCTATCATTCATGTCAATCACCCGTTTCCAAAGAACGGTTCTGGGGTCGATATTTAAATTTCGTGTTTTACTCTGAATATTATTATCAATTAAAGCAGCTAAAAGATTATTTGCTTTTTCAATGGCCGCGAAATCACCTGTAAAATGAAGGTTAATGTCTTCCATGGGGACAACCTGTGAATAGCCTCCACCTGCGGCTCCTCCTTTAATGCCAAAAACAGGACCAAGCGATGGCTCTCTCAATACAACAACTGCTTCTTTCCCAATCTTATTTAACCCTTCTGTAAGCCCAATAGAAACCGTTGTTTTACCTTCTCCTGCAGGTGTGGGCGTCATAGCAGAAACTAAAATTAGGTTGCTGTTTTCAACTTTTTCTTGATTAATTATATCAAGTGGCAACTTCGCCTTGTGCTTACCGTACATTTCTAAGTCATCATCAGTGAGATTTATTTTCTTCGCAATTAATGAAATATGTTGCATTTGTGCTTCCTGAACAATCTCTAGATCGGTCTTCACAGCTATTTTACTCTCCTCGCCCATAGTGTAGTTTATTAGTTATTTCACTGTTTCCTTTTTATCAGCGTGTCAAAATACGAATTTGTACGAAACAATACGTTGATAAAATCATTAGAGATTAGAATGGAATTGTATTAATTTGCAACGCGAATGAGCTATAATAGTCAAATACTGCAAGATTCATTTGGGAGAGGTCATGATTATCTGAGAATCTCATTAATTGAAAGGTGCAATCTTCGGTGCTTCTATTGCATGCCGGAAGACGGAATTGCTCTGCGCCCAAGATCGCATTTTATGCGTAATGAGGAAGTGCTTGAAATTGCGAAAGTATTTGTTGATTTGGGTGTCAAGAAAATTAGGTTGACAGGTGGTGAACCACTCATTCGAAAAGATATTGATTCTATAATAATAGAGCTATCAAAATTACCCATAGAGTTAGCGATAACGACGAATGCAGTGAGAGTGCACGAATTTGTTGGTGTTTTTAAACAAGCGGGTATGAAATCGATTAATGTTAGTTTGGACACCTTGCAATCAGAACGATTTGAGAAAATAACAAGACGCGATCAATTTGATCAGGTAATGTCTAATATTGAATTGCTAATACGTGAAGGGTTTTTGGTTAAGGTGAATGCGGTTTTGATGAAGGGAGAAAACGACGATGAGATAATTGACTTTATTGAGTGGACGAAAACAGCACCTGTAGATGTTCGATTTATTGAATTTATGCCGTTTGATGGGAATAAGTGGAATTGGGACAAGAAAATTTCCTTTAAGCAGATCCTTGATGTAATAACCGAAAAGTATGGGGAAGCTGCAATTCAAAAATTGCCTGCATTGCCAAATGATACAGCACGAAATTTTAAGCTGAATGGCGCAAAAGGCTCCTTTGGAATTATTAGTACGGTAACCAATCCGTTTTGTGATAGTTGTAATAGAATTCGTTTAACAGCTGATGGAAAAATTAAAAACTGTCTTTTTTCTAATGACGAGAGTGATTTGCTCTCAGCATTACGAGAAGGTCTACCCATAAAACCACTTATAGAGGCTGCAATTAAGCGGAAAAAATATGCCAAATCAGGTATTGAAGAATTTTCAGATTACAAAGGCCATGATAATCGTGCGATGATCTCTATCGGGGGTTGAGTTCTTATTATGGACCTGGATAGTCCAGCCATTCTATATGGGAATCATGCCAATTCCCTCCTTTGTCAAAATGACCCAATAACGTAGTTGAATCGTTGTAATTAAAAGAAACGCTTCTGATCGTATCTATTGGAAGTGTTTGTAATAATTGCATTTTGTTCAACCCAAATTCTTTTAGGTCATGGGGTTTATACAATAGGGTATAAGCCTCTATGAATTGGTCGTTATCTATCAAGTAATTAAATACATCGAGTGAAAAGTTCCAGTCTGAATAGGTGGTATTGGCCATTTTCATATCTAGCTCAAGACCTTTGTACAGACTGCTGTCAATAATAAAAGTGTTCAGTTTGTCTGTTTTGTAGTCATAAATGCCTTGAATTTCTTTTAAAATAGTTGCCAGAACGAAATTATTCTGCTGGACTATTCTTCGCTGCCAGAATTTGAAATAATAGTTGGATGTATCAAGTGCCAGTGATTCCCAAAACAAAAGTGAATCTACAAAAGCCGCGTATTTTTTAGAATAAAGGTATTCAGGAAGCAGGTTTTTATAGCCAACTAATTTAAGCGTATTATGAACGAGTAGTATGGTGTTTGTATCTTTTAATTTTTCAGCAGAAAAAGGATGCCCTTCCAGTTTTTTATTATGTACGGGGAAATTTTCCAGACAAAAACTAGCATATTTCCCGGAGCAATTCGTACAATTAAATAACGGTATTGAATGATCAAGAAGAGTCGCTTTTGATTCAGGAACGTAGATAAATAACTGTTTAGAGCAAGATACAATTGTTAAGGTGGTTGTAATTACTGCAATAATTAGTATCAGTAGACGATTTAAAAATGAATTTCTCATGGTTTAGATTCATTAATTTAACAAGCATTATTTGCTGAATACAGATTCATTCAATTTATCTAATCAGTGTTACATGTCCTCTGTATTGAGAAATTTCCACTTCGTTGGCATATTGCAATTCTAAAACCCATATATAAACACCGTCTTGAATGAAATTATTTCCACTCGCATCAATACCATCCCAACCAACCCCAGGTACAAACGATTGATATATGATTTCACCCCACCGATTGAAAACCATAAAACCGTATTTCTCGAAATTTAAATTTCCATCTAAAATTGGCATAAATTGTTCGTTAATGCCATCGCCATCAGGGGTAAATGCATTTGGTACAAAAAAGGTATTTTCTTCTTCTAAAGTTATTTCTTGCATAGTGGTATCTGTGCAACCTTGTGGAGATGAAGCAATCAGGTAAATTACGTATGTACCCGCGCTATCGTTTGGAAAAAAATGACTTACATCTGTTAATGTTGAGCTGTCACCGTCACCAAAATACCAGTTATACGAAGTACTATGAATAGATGTATTTGTAAAAAGCACTTCAGTGTCGTACACGGATAGCTCCGTAGGGTCAAAGTTAAAGTCAGCAACAGGAGTTGGATCAATGCAAATCATATTAGAAATGCTCGATGAGTTGGAGCAACCTATTGTGGTAGTTACTTCAAGGGAAACATCAAAGCATCCATCAGTATCATACGTATGTGCTAAGCTAGCAATTGGGCCATCAGAAGTAAGCCCATCGCCAAAATTCCAAGAATAAATCGCGTCAGCTGTACCACCTGTATATGTGAAAAATATATCCGTTGGCAGACAGCCACCGGGTAGATCTGAAATGAATGATGCTCCTGGGATTAGGTCTACAGTTACATCAAAGAACATGCTATCTCCGATACAATTGCCAACGGATGGTATTACCGCGATTGTTCCTGTTGATAATGTACCAGAGCTGTTTTGTGCGATGCTTCCACCAATATTTCCATTGCCGTTCATTCCGAATCCAAAATTTACTGTACCCATATTTATCCAATCATAAGTTGTTCCTATCTCACTGCTGCTAAATGTTGGAATATTGAGAACACTACCTGCACATAATTCTATTGCAGCAAGCTGATCGATTACTGGTAAGTTTTGTACAGCGATAGTAACGAGATTGGATAATCCAGTACTGGTACAATTTTGGTCTGATAAAGTATTGAAATTATAAGTTCCAACGACACCTCCAGCTATGAATCCTGGTGAGGAGGGGATAGTAGCAGAACTTGGCAAGCCATCGATTGTGTAATCTACTGTCCACGGACCACTTCCAGTTAAAATTAAACCAATTTCTGGAATTGGAGCCCCTGCACAAATAGTTGTGTCTGATTGAAACAAACCAGTCGGTAATTCATGAATTTCGACAGTTGCATCGAAAGTAGACACAGGACATCCGCCAATGGCTACAGAATTCGTAATTGTATATATTCCAGGAGTTGATAGAGAAAGGTCTACTTCTCCTGTCAATGAATTAAGAAATAATGTACCACTCGAACCCGAAAATGAACCAAGAATGCCAGATCCTATGGTCATTGGAATTGGGTTTGGATCATTCGGACAGTAAGTCGAATTGTAAGCGAAATCTGCATTGGGCGCATTGGTAATGGTCAACAAAGTATCATTACTTACCGGGCAAATCCCATTAGTGGTATAGGTTATTGTATAGCTACCAATAGTCGATGTATTTAAATCGATTGTTCCTGATACCGGATCTAAATCAATTCCTGTAGCAGACGAAAATGAACCACCTGTTGTGCCTGTTAGTTGTAATACTGGGTCACTTCCACCAATACAATATAATGTATCATCATAGGAAAATGTAGCATCATCCCATGAATTAACAGAAACGGTAACCTGAGCAGTATTTATACAGCCATTCAAATCTGTGCCAGTCACCGTATATATCTGCGTGTTTGTCGGAATAAATGCGACCCCATCATTTACGCCAAAATCCCAACTGTACGAGTTGGCTCCACTGCCAAAAAGTGTCGTATTTTGTCCATTACAAACGTCTATATTACTTCCCGCAGCAACTAAAGGTAACGGATTAACAACCAGGGTTACGGAAGAAATGCTGTCGCAACCACTTACAGCAGTATAAGTTGCATTGTATATGCCATCCGTTGTTTCTAAATTACCGTGAATGAGAAGTACTTCACCATCACAGATTGTATCATTTTGAAATGTTTGAAGTATTGGATCTTCAACTACATTAAATGGTGCAGACGTACCGATACATCCGTTAGGATCTTCTACGCTAACTGTTATTGGATTATCAGCAATAGTAACTGAAACTGCTTGAGTCGTAGCTCCTGTTGACCAATTATATAGCACAAAACCGTTTCCTGCATCGAGCAGAGCACTGGATCCAGCGCAATAATTTATTGGACCCGTTATGACAGGCGAAGCACCTGGCGTTACAGTAATAGTTGCATTAGTTCCAATTGAACCGGAGCACCCTGAACCTTGGTCTAAAACGGATAAGACGGTGTAAGTTTGAGTTGTTGTTGCGTTAATTGGAATCACATATCCATTTGATATACCAAAAACAGAAGTTGGTACGCTTCCGTCTGTATAGGTTAAATCGAAAGGACCAATTCCTCCTGAAATTTGCAGGATTAAATCCAATAGTGCGCCGTTACAAACAGAAGTATCGTTCAATATTGAAGCAACAGGACTTGGTTCTACGGTAATTGTATGTGTAGACGTATCATTTGGACATGGTGATGTTCCTGTAATGACATATTCAAAAATGTAATTTCCAGCGCCTAAACCACCAGCATCCAGGAAACCAGTGGCAGTAGTAAATTGACCAGAAGGTATTGCGGTTGTTTCTTCCCAGTTTCCACCAACAACACCAGTGCTAAGTAAAGAATTCAAATCAAGTAGTGTTCCTACTCCGTTACAATTGGTCAATGAGCTATCGTTTCCAGCAGACTCAGGAGAAACTCCTGCCAAAGTAAATGTGGTGTCCCGTGTACAACCAAAGGCGTCTTGAACGGAAACTGTAAAAGTGCCTGAGCTCAATGCACTTGCTGCAGCCGTTGTTTGACTTGCTGCAGATAGATCCCACGAATAAGTAAACGGAGCAGTTCCAGCAAGTACGTTTACAGTTGCGCTACCGTTTGCTGAGCCAATACAAGGTTCAATAACACTACCACTAAATGTTAGTAAGGTGTCTCCTGATTCATAGGCGCCAATATCTACAATATTTGTTAATCCATACACATCAAATCGTGGAAAATCTCTTTGATCAAGTGCAGGCGCAATGCCATCAAAAGCAGCGTCGATTGCTGGACTATTAGGGCATTTTTCAATGGCGTGTGTAAAAGTCGTACCTCCATTCATCGCCAATGTTAAGAGTAGTGGGTCTTGTCCAACAATATTGCCAGTAGTTGTTCCTCCCAGTGTTGTGCTTGTGCCTGTTGCAAATATTAAATTATGTCCATTAACAGAAGTAAAGGTTCCAAATAAATCTTCGTAAATAGTATCTAAAGCAATGTATCCGGAGGTGGCTACAGTCGCGTTATTGTTAGCGATAAGTGTATTGTTGATGTCTACTGTTCCAGTTCGATTAAAAATACCTCCTCCTATTCCACTTCCCTGTAAGCCCCTCGCAGCATAACCTCCCTGGCTAGTTCTGCCAAATCCACCTAGTGCTTGATTATAAGCAACGGTAACATTTGTTAAGGTAACCGCACCACCATTATTAAAAATTCCACCACCAAATCCAGCACCTGCTCCACCACCACCAGATGAGGAACAACATGACTGATCGCCATCACCACCGCCAAATCCTCCAATTCCAATACCACCGGATGAACCACCACAACTTCGAGCGCCTGTTCCGCCGCCACCAGCACCATAGCCACCATTACCACCATTACCACCATTACTGCACGAACTTCCGCCGCCTCCGCCGCCAGAATAATCTCCAGTGGCATTGCCTCCAGCACCAGCGTTTGCGGCACCATTAGTTCCGGGATTTGGTCCGCCTCCAGTGCTTCCAGTGGATGAAAATGAGCCTCCATTCGTCGATCCTCTCGATGCCATTCCTCCAATAGCGTAATTTCCTGAAATTGTACAATTGATTAATTGAATTGATGCTGAGGAATGATTGTAAATCCCACCACCAAATCCAGGTGTGCTTCCACCGCCGCCGCCGCCTGTTAGTGCGCGCGGTCCTTCACAGCCAATAGCTTGGTTGTTTTTTAAAGTGCTATTAATAATGGTGGCTGTACCATGATTAGCAATTCCTCCGCCGAAACCTCCTGCAAGAAATGAGGTTTCATCGAGTAAATTAGCTACACAAGTAGAAATTTCACAATAATCTATGTTTAAAACACCTTCATTAAAAATACCGCCTCCATTATTTCTATCAGCAAACCCTTCCGTAACCTGTAGCTGAGAAAGTGTCAAAATGCCTCCAGTCAGAACATGAAATACCCTGTCAATGCTATCCGCATTAATAATGGTCGATTGGGCGCCAGCACCGGTAATCGTGATGTTTGATGTGATATCAATATCACCAGTTAGGGCTATATTTTCATTAATTCCAGGAATAGATAACTCATGTATTCCTGCAGGTACCGTTATCGTAGCAGGTCCTACTATGATGTTTGCTTCCATAACAGCTGCTCTTAGAGAACAGAAACCTGTTCCATCATCGCAAAGCCCATCGCCTGGATTT
>JACKZZ010003334.1_pt1 | contig 21138 bp, 18 predicted proteins | sample 8027871 | NCBI WGS metagenome assembly JACKZZ01 (sample SAMN15724774, study PRJNA655200) | protist metagenome | isolation source: fluorescence activated cell sorting (FACS) single amplified genomes of... | place: USA: West Boothbay Harbor, Gulf of Maine | collected 2000-07-19
GTTGGGATTGCTTCGAAGGGCCTCAGGTAGTCGGGATTGCTCTAAAGAACTATGTGGTATGGGACAGAACTATAAGGCGGGTAGCTGGGGCAGAAGTATGTGGCAGTTAGTATGGGCAGATCTATGTGCTATGGGAATGATGTAAGAACCCGGCCACCTTCGAGCAACTGTCTCTGATATGACCTAACATTAAATTTATCTCAGAGACACGATCATTATCATAGTAGTCAGTGTAATATTAGTTACATTCATTATACACTTCTTCATACAAGAAATTATTGGATCTATGTACTGATCACGTGGTCAACATCTTCATTGTAGTCTATTACCAGTATCTCACCTTTTTTACACAATCACGTTTGGACACACGTTTGTAAGGAATTCGAAAGGAGAACATCAAAGAAACTGGCACCACTGCGCCTGGGGCTCAAGAGGGAAACATTTTCAGACTAGTCAAGAAGACAGTAGACTGATCAGAAGGCTCGTAGGGTTGTACGTAGTCTGACAGTCAAACTAGCCTTCTGTCTGATGAAACAACAAATACTAAAAACAGAACCAAGGATCATGAACGAACCCGGGCCACGCGGCTACCCTTTTTTTCCAATAGGAAAAAAAATAAGATAGGAACCACCTAGAAGGGGCACTAAGAATCTTACCGTCTTATCGTCCTAAACCCCACTAAAACTACACCCTTCTCGTCCTCTACAAACGCAAATGAAGAGTTCATATCTCTCTGCAACGACAAAATAGGCTATTCCCAATTGCACGGACCCTGTACCTGTAGCTATTATTTCAAATTAAAATTTTAATTTTTAATAAGAAAGAGAAGGAGTAGAAGACTTCACTCTTGATGTTTTCTCACTACTTCTTGTCTTTCCCTGCCACTACTTCTTGAAGAAAGAAATAGCTATGGGAACGATTAGGGGAAGAATCGACTACAGTTAATATGGGAAAAGTATTTACTAGTTAGGGGAAGAATCGACTACAGTTAGGCGAAAAGTATTTACTAGTTAGGGGAAGAGTCGACTACAGTTAGGCGAAAAGTATTTACTAGTTAGGGGAAGAGTCGACTACAGTTAGGGGAGCAGTATCTTTCTCACATTGCAAGTAGCTCTTTTTCCCCTGCTACCACTACTTCTTGAAGAAAGAAATACAAAGCATTCTTGCCAACTCCGGCGCGCCAATTCGCGTCTCTCGGAGCGCACAAGAGAGAGACACGACTGCTCAGACGAGGAGATCACTCCTGAGAATTTTTATTATTCAATATTCCTGTAGAAGTAAATAACTACAGACCAACATCGTTCTATCTACTATATTCCTAATCCATCGTGCTACTTCGATAATATAGCTTAGTATAAATATGAAGGAAGGCACTAAGGCTCCTTAAATGTAGAGAGAAATGGCCGGCTAAAATTAACTACATGACAATATGGTAGTTGCTTAATATATTCCTAATCCATTCCCATCGTGCTACTTAGATAATGTAAATAGCTACGAGCTACGAAACGAGGCGGCTTCGCACGTAATCCATCGTTCTGTCCCATTCCCGCATGACTGGCGACGGACGCAAGTTTTTCCGCTGGAAAGAATACCGGTTCAACAGACTTTGTTTAGAGAGAACCACGAGGTCCTATTATAAGACCTATAGCCCCTTCTAAGGATATAATATATCCTTAGGGGAAATTGGTTTATATCCCTATGTAGGGGAAAGGAGCTATCTTTAGAGTATATCCTTGTAGGGGAAAGGAGCTACCCTTAGAGTATATCCTTAGGGGAAAGGAGCTATCTTAAAATAGTAGAGTAACTTCTCAACTGAGTTGAAATGCTGAGTTGTAATGCTGAATTCATTACAACTGAGTAGTTGTAATGATGAACCTTATAAATCTTGATCCTTACAGATATCGGATAGCTCCTTTTCCCCCTGAGACTACTCTAAGGATGCTATCCTTAGAGTAATCTCAGCAGTTGAAATGAATTATATCCTAATCCTTAGTTAGAGTACCCTAAGCAGTAATGAATTGTGCCCTAAGACCTTCGGATACTTTAATTCTTCCAGACCTTTACACCATTAAGGTCTAAGGAGCAGTAATGAATTAGAATTATAAAGGACACCCGAGAAGAAGTACTATATTCAATGTCAGGAAAATTTTCTCAGATGGCTTCTCTTCTCAAGTCCTACTATAGGGAAAAAGGAGACAGCGAACTCATACAGGATAGACGACGACGATGATGATGATGATGATGATGATGATGATGATGATGATGAGGAAGAGCCCCTATTCATCAATGATGGAAGATCTAATCATTGATGAATAAGGATTTTTCCTGCTCTTAATTTGTAGCACCTCCTTCTCACGTTGTTCGTCTCTTTGACTCGGTGCAAGCGAGTCGACAAGTATGGTAACACAAGCCCTGATTAGAGATAGAAACTTTTTCACCTAGCTACTCGAAAAACTGAGATAAGCGAGTAGTTAATCAAAATCAGCGAGCTATTGCGTCACCACCCTGCAAATTGTTCTTGAGTTTACTCGCTTATTTTGAGTTATCATATATCCAAAGTCGTCAGGTGGCTTCCTATCATTCGGGAAGAAGGCTATCTGTAGGGCGCTTCTCTTTTTCCCTATTTTCCCTATCATTGGGGAAAAAGGGAAAAAGCTTCCTAACATTCGGGAAGAAGGCTATCTGTAGGGCACTTCTCTTTTTCCCTATTTTCCCTACCATTATAGGAAAAAAGACTACTTTTGGGACCCTTCCCACCTTTTTTCCTAGTTAATAGGGAAGAAAGAAGACTATTGGGAGGACCTTTCCCTTTTTCTCTGTATCTATTATAGGGAAAAAGGGAACGAGCCACCTGACAAATAGAAGGGAGCGGTCCATCGGAGCAGAGTCAACTCGGTAGTTTTTCCTTCCCTGTTGAAAAATGGACAGGAATCCACCTGTCGTTTACTTCCAGTAAACTTTTTAAATTATGACAAAGGGAGGGGTTGAGGTGGAATCCACATGGAATACGCGATTGTACACGTACTAGTCAGTGGTCTTTGTCAAGTGTTTTTCCTTGGGCCGTAACCTGAGCAGGAAGAAGTAGGCGCGGGAATAGAGCGACAGATCGTCTTCCTCCCCTGCGCACGTGGTTACTTGCCTCTGCACGACCATGTTAAGCGATTGCCACACGCGCGTAGCGACAGAGTCGTCCCTAGAAGAGGATGAATTGTCTTTAGAATGCTGGGACGAGTTGTTTTTAGAAGAAGATGGATTCTCTCTGGAAGAGAGTGAATTGTCTTTAGAAAAGGATGAATGCTCTGTAGAAGAGGGTGAATTGTCTTTAGAAAAGGATGAATTTTCTGTAGAGCAGGGTGGATTATCTCGTCTAGAATGCTGGGTCGAGGCGTCTGCGGAAGTGGTGTTGTTGTCCATGATCGATTTGCAGGTCGATTTGGAATGTGCCTGGGAAGAAGATGCACTTGTCTTGCTGTTAGTTCTTGAAGCTGTGGTACTTGAAGATGCACTTGTCTTCCTGCTGTTGGTTCGCGAAGATGTGGGCACTTCCTTCTCTCGATCAGAGGTTATAATTTGTGTTACATTTTTCCCCTCTTCTGTTTCCTCTGTCACTGTGATGTCTTGTTCAGCAGTGCTGAGCTCACTAGTAAGACGTGAGTCTTCACCTTGTTCGGAGGGGCTGCCCTCACTAGTAAGTCGTGAGTCTTCACCTTGTTTGCGACAAAATTCGTTTTTGGGGCCTTAGAGGTAGACCTCAGCTATCAAAGCTTTTAACATAAAAAATAATGATTCTGTAGTAGAGACGCTTTCTACTGTAGAGAAAAAAAGACCTACACTAGAGACCACTTTTTTCTCTACACTAGCGAAAGGTGATTTCACATCACGCATACCATTTTCTACTAGAGAAAAGAAACACCCAAAGGCTATTCTTTTCTTTTTCTTCGTAGAAGAGTTAACGTCAAATAACACTCTTCTTCTATAATAAATAGAGAAAACGAAAGCGGGACCCACCTCCACCCGGTATCGTTCCACTTTAAGCTACCCCTGCGCATGGTTCGCTATCGCTTAAAGTGGAAGCTATGTACTCTTAAATCTATATTATAGATTTAAGAGAAAAAAAGATAAGTAGCTTAACTATTAAATAGTTAAGCTACTTAAATTGTAGTTATACACGACCCTATAATCTTCTTAACTCGGCACCAAGAGTGGCTCGGCCCCTTTCCGACTCGGTGACTTGGATGCGCACGGACTCTCAGGCGGCGTCGGAACGGGCGAACGAGAAGCGGTAGACGACGGAGAAGCGGTGGAACATGGACTCGCACTAACGGAAGGACGTCGGCCCAACATGGTTTTCTTACTCACAATAGCCTCCGAGGATTTTTCATCTATTTCCCCAGTTGATATACCTGTTATCGACAAGTTCAACACGCCTGCAACTGCATTTTTTTGGTCCACAGAAGATTGCTCCGATGCAGGAAGGATCGGCATCAAAAAGGCGTTTTTTGGTCCGGCTGACACAGTCTGTGGTCGGCCGGATGATGCCTTTCGCCCCATCTCGATATCCATACCAGCATCACTGTCCTGGCCGCTCGACTTGCTCTTTGGCCAAGAACCGCCACTTTTAGAACTCTGCTCTCCGATCATCGACGCCAACAGTCCCGTTACTGCGTTGCTGAATCGTTTTCCTGCATTTTTGCCCACGATCTGCAGTGGCTTTAAGCAATGCGTAATGCCGTCTGCAGCCTCAGTAACATCAGCCATTTCGCACCCATCAGGGAGAAAAGCGGCAAAACAGGAACCGCAGGCACCAAGATTTTCTGAGGACGCGCGTCGCCGCTACGGTTAGAGAAAATAATATGGATGATCTTCGAACAAGCAAATTATACTGTATAAATGTAATTAATTCATCCCCACCTATCTATTAGTATGCTCTTATTCTCCATCTACCCGGCTAGAGCAGAACATAAAGACCACAACTCGAAATGAAAAAGAACCCGACAGCCTGGGTGGAGCCCGAAAGCTTGACGTATTATCATTCCCACGAACATAAGCTCCCTTGTATGGATATGGGTACCTACTCTATTTGATTCAGATTCAGTTTTGTGGACGAGTCATTTGTTCAGATTTTTATCTGAACAAATGATTAGAAGATAACAAATGAGACATTTGTTCAGATTACAAAATAAAATATAACCCAGCACCCACCTCTCATGATGGTGATACCTACATCCACGTCACCTACATATCTATATCATCCCTTTCATCATAAAAAGGGATGATCCGTCGTGCAAGATGTATATGAAGGAGGGCACTAAGGCTTAAAAATTAAAAGTAGAGAGAAGTAGCCGGCTATTAACTACAAGACAATGTAGTTGCTTTGAGCGTCGTGTAAGATGTTTGTAGAGGATGAAAAAGTGTGACCATATGATTATGATTACCTACTTGTCTCACTGTCCTTATCTCAGATGTTGCTCCCACTTTTTTTTATCCATCGTGTTACCTACTTTTCTTCATCCATCGTTCACAAACATCCATCCATATGGGCCTGGGAAGTCCTTTAAGAGCATATATAGAGGCAAGGCGTAGGCATAAAGTTGATGGAACTTCGCTAGACATTGCTTATGGCACCAGTGTCCGCATGATTGACACCAATTACCACAGGCTATCCAGTTGCAGGTTGGCGTCCACATTGAAGCCATCGGCGACGCTAGAAGTTGTTCCGCCGCTTCCTTGCACCCCGCCGCACAGTCGGTGCAGCAAGTACACACTAGTCTTTCCTTCGCATCGTCGATGGCACGAGTCATTAGATACAGATTCTCATCTACCTATTCCTGGAAAAATTCAAAGCCTTACACCTTCTATCTACTGACACCTTCTATCTACCTTCTGTAATCTACCTTTTCCTAGAAAAAAATGTAGACCTATTCCTGGAAAAAATTCAAAGTTCGAATCGGTCATACCCAACTTTTTCGTGTGAAGATTACGGCTCAGGGCTTACAAGTAGGATTTTACAGATTTCTTACAGACTCTATCTACCTATAATTCTATCTACCTTCTAGTAGACCTAGAAAACAAACTCAACACAGACTCTATCTACCTATAATTCTATCTACCTAGTAGACCTAGAAAACTCAAATAAGCAAAACACACCATTAAAACAACCGAAGTGAGTACTCGATTATTTTCATTAGTTTTCGAAAGCTTCCGATTCCCCGCGACTCCTAGATAGATTCCTTCTAGCTCTGTATCTCTCGCGATATCAGGCCATAATTTTGATTGCGTCAACTTCAACTATTAGTAGTATGATAAGAACATGGTCAACATAGTATTTGACACACAGATATTATTTCATATAAATTATTATAGTACTACAGTTTCAACAATCAGACATTTACTACAATTTCAACAATCAGACATTTACTACAATTTCAACAATCAGACATTTACTACAGTTTCAACAATCAGACATTTACTACAGTTTCAACAATCAGACATTTACTACAATTTCAACGATAGTTTTCACTACAATTTCAACAATCAGACATTTACTACAATTTCAACGATACTACATATACAACTCTAGAGTTTCATCAACAACGATAGAGCTTTTTTAACTAAATGTAGTATAATATCAATGTGATTATATCGTATAGTTTCAAGAAGGTTTATAGTTATTGTAGTAGCTTCATCAACAACGATAAAGCTAGTATGTATATCTATCAATGTTATTAAATATAGTACAGCTACAGTTTGAAGAAGGACCTCCTAAGTTAATGCTGTCAGTGACAAGGAAGGGACTCTGCGCGCTGTCTGTTACGAACAAGAAGAGGTCCTCGAAGTCAACGCTTGCTGGAGACAAAACGCTACGCCCTGGAAATAATTGTGCTGGTGCAAAGAAGCGCTCGAGAAGTGTGCCGATAAGAGCCGTTGCAGAAGTTTGGATTTCTTAGAACAAAGTGGTAGAAATCATAAGTTGAAGCTATTCTACCAAAATGACATGCTTTTTGTTATAGGTCTTAGCTTTCTCACAAAAACACTTTCGTCCAGAAAATACAGATTTAGACTGTCCTCTTGATGTAGCGAAATACAAATAGACTGTCCCGATGTAGTGATAATATCACTACATCATTGTAGCAGGGTCCCGATGTAGTGATATGTCGCGACTCTTAAGGACTCTTGCTCGCTCGTGATATGTCGCTTGACATGATACTAAGAGAGTATGAAGCAGATGCCGTGGCCGCTATTCTTCCGAGGTCCGTGGCCGCAGAAGCTCTCGCTGCGGCTCTCGCAGCAGCTCCCTTATTGATTTCCACAGCAACTCGAAGTACCGAGTCGTGGTCCAGGCGGTAAAGAGTAGATGCTCGCCGCAGTGCATGGAAGAGCAAAGGAAGTTCCGGCTCATACAACTCCTCTTGTTGAGGGTTAAGGTTTTTATAGCCCTTTTTCGATGTAGTATTTTAGTAACTACAACATCAGGAATTCTTTATGTTCTTTGGTCGTAGGTTCCAAATATTATAGTTGTAAAAAACTTGACCTCGCGTAGTTTGTGATACATTAACATAAAAGTCGCCATATTGTGTCGCTGTTCTTAACACTGTGCCGAACACGTACATCTTTACAGTGGTTCGTGTTACGTTAACAGCAAACTCATGATGTATTTGCTTCCCTTTCCAACGCCTTACATCATAATATAGCGGAAATTCGAACTACATGATACACGACCACAACTGGAAATGCCCCTATTGTGATGGGACAGATACTCCACTGGAAATTCTGGAAATTCAAACCACAGCTTACCTAACCTCTGGAAATATTCTTGCTATGACACAAATACCATTCCAAATACTGGAAATTCAAACCACTGGAAATATTCTTGCTATCATGACATCAAAAATACCATTCCAAATACTGGAAATTCAAACTGCATTTTCACCCGTACTCTTCCGAGCTTGATTCTCCTGCAATTATCTCCTGTAGGGGCTTTTCCTTTTACTTACTCTTCTAAGGGCGTTTACTTAACTCTTGTAGGCATCTTCAGAGGGAAGAAGCGACACCTCTCTGCCGTCCGAGGTTGCCAGCCAAATCACTTTTAGATCGACTACGCGCTTGGGGCCTGTCGGTAGGGAGTGTCGACTCGCGTAACGGGTTATAAAGTCACTGAAGTTGCGATTTCTGCGCGAACGCAAACTGCCAAGAATTAGAAAATAAAGGATTAGACATAGTCAGAGGATCAGCAGTTAGTACATAAATAAATAGCAGAAGATAATTATCCGAAAAACTGAAATAAGCGAGTAGACAACTAAAATAAGCAAGCTACTTAGTTCCCCTCTTGACAAGAGGGGAACTACGATAACTTAAAATAACTGAGTAAAATCGTAAATAAGCTACAATTTGTAGCTTATTTACGATTTTACTCAGTTATTTTAAGTTATCGTATACATGATCACTATTCGTCCTTCGTTTTTTTCTCCTAAAATTCCATAAATTGAGAACTTACGAGTTGACTCATGAGCCCATGATTCGAATTGCTCGCCATGTCAATTCCAAAGTCATTTTTTTTAGATAAAAACTATTTATTTCATGTCCACGTCTGAAATCATTTACTTCTTGAGCATGTACTCACTTCATTCACTGGGTGGATGCTCATGTTTGACATGCACGATATTCCACAAAACTATGATGCGACTCAGGTGCTCCCGGGATGGGAGGATTCTAGCCTTAAGGCTATTGCGAGAAGCATGAGTGTATACCATATCTAGTATTGCGCGATAAGATCGTGACCCCAGCATCACGCTGTTTGAGATTACATTTGAAGATTCCACATTAGCCTTACACATGAGGACTACACATTAGGATTACACATGAGGACTACACATTAGGATTACACCTGATTAAGATTACACATGATTAGGATTACACATGATTTTTAGGATTACACATGATTAGGATTACACATTATACATAGTACTACATATTGAAGAACGTAACAAAGGCGATGCCGTCAAGGCTCCGGCGCGACGGTGGTGCGATATTGGTGGAGCAGCGGTCGACATTTGCCTATCAAGTTGGCGATCTGTTTGATAGAAGCGGCGATCCGGTCTCAACGCGCGAGGAATGTCCAGCCAGACTAGCATCTCCTTGATGTGCGGTTTTCCAGCACTATAATCAGCATTCTCAGGGATCCAATGCGGTTTTCGATTGTATTCTTAGGGATTACAACAATGCCTACAGGGATTACAACAATGCTCAGGGATTACAACAATGCTTACAGGGATTACAACAATGCTTACAGGGATTACAACAACTCTTAGGGATTACAACAATGCTTAGGGATTACAACAATTCCTAGGGATTTATTACAACAAGAACGTTAATAAATCTCTGAGTTCATGATTGGCCTGTTTCTGTCCATCCTATTTCAACACAATGCAATGCAATCAAATTCAAAAGACGCAAACCGTCGAAAACTTACCCCTACTTGGCCTAAAGTTCCACGGGGCCAGATCCGCCTGCTTCCAATTGAAAACGGAACCAGGCATATAGCGCCTGGATGAAATCAACTATAAATGACACGATCACCCTTAAGCATAAAGATCAGCGTTGCGAGAGGTTCTCGATGTTGATGGCGATGGAAAGCCTATCTTGTTCACTGTCGTAGAAAATTTTAGACGATTCTGACAGACTTTCATCAGATTTGTTTGTGGAATCAACCACACGATACATATAGCTATACTAGTAAAGTAGATGGTTGATTTAATCAATCACAAGATACCATGTCCATGGCTGAGTGAAAGTATAAGATGATCAAAAATACTGATATTTCTTAGTACAGCGTAGTTTTGATCTTCAAAAATTTCTAGATAGAAATATTACCATCAGTCTGTAGATTTAATGTATGTAGACTAGAACAGCAGCCCACCCCCATAATTGTGGCAGTTTGCCCTCGACACCCGAATCTGGCAGCTCTACTTCTACACCCAATTGCTCCAGCGCTCCAAACAAATTTTCCGTATCATATGCCAAAGTATGGCATACGTCTTTGCTCAGCACAATATGCATGAAAAGAAAAAATATTTTTCATAATCTTAATCATAAATTTATGGTAGGATTATTCCACAGACGCGGAAGTGTATGTATGTATGTATGTATGTATGTATGTATGTGGCTCCACCCTCGTCCTACAAGGCTAACGGGCAGTTTTCATCCGACAAAGGGCATTGATGCGGAAAGTATCACACGTTGACGTTACATTTCATCCCGTTTTATTCATTTCTATTTCAGGAGGGGTCAATAGGTTTGAGGCGGGTCAAGACAGACCAGTTTTATTAGGAGTACTTCCCCAGTGCATAACCATTCAATAGGAAACGAGTTTTCTACTCTCATGTCCTACTTCATTCAGGGATTCGCGAGCGGGCGCTTTCTTATTCATCACAAATGATATACGCACGACCAGATATTTTCCATGAAGCGAAACCTAATTAATACACGGAAGGGAACTCCTTTTGTGAATTCAAAAAGAATGCCCTACTTGTTTCCCTTGCCTTAAGTCTCCCGTTCCACCATTTCTAAACTATAAAAACAATACCCTACAGTTGCCTCATCTCCATTTCCCTCGGAAGCAATACCCTACAGTTGCCTCATCACCATTTCCCTCGGAAGCAATACCCTACAGTTGCCTTATCTCCATTTCCCTTAAAAACAATACCCTACAGTTGCCTCATCTCCCATCCTTTCCAGTAAAAGCAATACCCTAAGGTTGCTTCATTTTCCATCTCTTTTCATAACACACAGCTCGACATCATTTTCGCCAAAATTTCCACCGGCTGTGGCTCGCTCGATCGCCCAACGCAGATCCCCCACTGTACTGGTGGAACCAAGCGTAACGTCTACAGGCGATCGCCGCTGCGGCGATCTTCTCGGTGATTCTTAAGTGTTAGGGGCTTCAAATTTAACGAATTGACGCTATTATTTACTCGACAGTCAAGTAAAAGTGAAAAGATACAGGCATTTGTAAAGTGACAGTACTTGACTTATTTGACTATCTTCAGACCAAATTTACAAATCTCAGGAATTTGAAATTCCTGAGATCATCACTCGACTTCACGTTTCACTTGACTGAGCTAGGTGCTTCACGTTTCCTTGTTTGACTATTAATAGACCAAATAACAAATTCCTTAGATCATTTACGGTTCACTTGACTGTGCCTTTTCACTTTTCCATTATACTTCCGAAACAGTACAAAGATGCAGTTTGTACAAAGCTGCAGCTGCAGTTTGTACAAAGCTGCAGCCGTGTAAAAACCAAGATAACACGAGTCAATGTGTAAGTAACCCGCAGCCGTGTAAAGAAAAAGATGTCAATATGTAAGCACTAAGCCTTAACTGGTGAGGAAATAACTTGCAGCGATTCTAGTAGATTAGGACTCCTTGTGGTGGAGTTCTCATGTTCATGTTGTTCTCCTCTGCTCTCCTGTGTATCGCCCTGCCATCCACAGTGAGACCTGTAGAAATTCTCCTGCGCGCTGCTCTTGTTAAAGAAGATAACTTTTTAAAGAAGATAACTTGTTAAATAAGATAACTTGTTAAAGAAGATAACTTTTTGAAGAAGATAACTTTTTAAAGAAGATAACTTGTTAAAGAAGATAACTTGTTAAAAAAGATATCCAACATGTCATGTTAAGAAAACAAAGAACAAACCTGTTCCAAGTCAGGTGGGCGTAGGGAAGAAACCTAGTTCTATTAAGTCAGATGACTCTTCAGGTTCTATTTCTATTCTTTTCTTCTAAGTACTAGAGAAACAAGGAAAGGAAGCAAAGGGAGAGAAATCAAAGGAAGAGAAATCAAAGGAAGAGGAATCAAAGGGAGAGGAGTCAAAGGAAGAGGAATCAAAGGGAGAGGGATCAAAGGGAGAGGAATTCTTTCACTTCCCTAGTTTGTTGTAGAAGAACAAGGATTCAAATTCAAATTCTAGTTGTAGGAAAACAAGGATAGCAGAAATCCATATGGCATTATCTTTCACTTTGTTTTTCTACTAGGAATCCAAGGAAAGGAATCCAACTTGGAAGATTTTTTTCCATTTTCGACAACTACAAGAGTCGCTTATTTCCGTCTTCTATTTTCGTTATAAAAATCCTATCCTTAGTCTTAACGTTCGGCCTTGTAGTCGCATCATTTTCAGTCTCACTCGTCTGGTTGTTGTGAAAGTCTGGAAGCAGATTTCGTAGACGAGTTCTCGAACCGGAGCACGGTATCGGGAGTTGCGGCTTCACGGGTGAAGCCGCTAGACAGAAAGGCAGCACAAAAAGGAAACCAGAGAAAGTTAGAGGTTCCGACATTACATCCCTGGCTTCATCCCTGACTCTTTTCCTAGTGGAAAAAGGTCCGGGATGGCTATGTTATGGGGATGCAATGTCGGAACCCTTAAGAAAAGCAGAAACCAATGAGTTGTACACCAATGACACTGTAGAGGAATCTTTTTCGACGTCGAAAGAGTTAACATTTTCGGCAAACTTCTTTGACACTAAGTTGTGCGAATAATCAACCAGTCGAAATCTTCACGTCCTCTAACAGCCATCTGTAGACTTTCAATTAAGTAGTCCACCAACAAGGGCTTCGATTTCAACGCAAGAAGCAATCCAGCACCCCCGAACATATCCAGCGATGTAGGATTTCATTTGCAATTCCTCAGATTGTGAGCAGTTGTACTCTACATACATAGAGATAAAATAATGATGATGATCAATCTCCTCTAGGGGCCATCTGTAGTCTTTCAATTAAGTAGAGTAGTTCACCAACAAGGGCGAGAGAAATGGACATTTAAGGGTACCGATGTATCATTTCAGAATACGGAATAGCCGTACAAATCAACACAAATAACATTAATACCAAGAACAAGAAGAAGTAGCCCGAGACACGCCTAGTATGCCACGGCGCAAACCCCGCACATAAGCCAATACGAACCAATTATATTAATCAAAATCGAACATGGAAAATCGACGAAATAAAAGAAACAGTTCGAAACATCATGCACAGAAACAGCGCAGCATCTTCATCAAAGCCTGGGCCTACCTGCATGGCCTGAGTCGATCTAAATGAACAATACACAATCAAAAGGAACGAGGGACAGAAAGTAAAACTCATGAATACTTCCTCGAACAATGGACAAAAAGCACGAAGAGGGTGCATGTTATCATACTAGAGCAAAGCAGTAATCGTTGGATTTTGTTGTGAGCAAGCAAGCAATAATGGTTGAAATAGAAATTGGATGTTGTTGTGAGTGTGAGCGTGGGAGTCAATGCAGTCTAAATCGTTGGAGCGAGTCTGTGAGAAAGCATTAAAATCTTTGGACACTGCTGTGAAAAAGCAGTAAAATCGTTGGATACTTTTGATGTGAGAATGAGAAAGAAGCTGCAAGCATCAAAATAATTTTTTTACTCATTTACTGATCATGATCGCTAGCTGTAAGTGAAGCTATAAAAAATTCCCTTGACTCCTTTATCTCGCTGCCAAAACAGGAGTCTCTAACTTTTTGTTTACTATTTTTCAACTCAATTTATTATATTCGCCGCTGGGTTCAAGAAGTACTAATGGATTCACCACAAACTCCCCATACCTCTAGCTAGCGACGCACGCGCCGTTGTGCTAGTCCGCCGTCCCGGAGTTACTGAGACACCACTTTGCTGCCGACCCTGAATCCCGCTTCTAGGCATCAATGCATTCCCATTAGTGCCGCCAGTAGTGGACAAGCGAGACGGTCTCGAATCATTGCCAGAATTACTGCTACTCCTCCCACTGGGTCTCTTCGCGGAAGAGTTCACAGCCTTCACAGAAGCTCGCAAAATACTAGGAGTAGTTCGAGTGCTTGTTCTTCTCGTGTCAGTTTCGTTTTTAGACTTCGCACATATTGATCTTCAGAAACAGCATCTTCTTCGAGAGCCATATAAATATGACCTCACAAACTACCTATGAATATTCATCTTCAGAAACAGCATCTTCTTCGAGAGCCATATAATTTCTATAAGTTTGTACCAAAACCGTCCGTCTAGAAGATGCTTGCCTCTGATGAAGATGAATATTTATAGTGTGTGTCAGTAAGCGTAAGCCAGATGCCTACCTCTGAAGATGAATATGACATATTCATCCTCAGAGGTAAGCATCTGACACATATTCAATATTTGTCAGTAAGCCATACTTTTCATAGAAGTGCGCACGTCAGATCTCGCAGCTTTCCCGTCAGAAGATTTCGTAGCTTTCCCGTCAGAAGATTTCGTAGCTTTCCCGTCAGAAGATTTCGTAGGTTTCCCGTCAGAAGATTTCGTAGGCCTCAACACATCACTTCTTCTATCTGCATCTAGAAATTGTTCTCGAGTCTTGGACGGCCGCGACTTAGTTGTTGTGCTGGAGTCATCTTCATCAGAAGAAACACTTGAACTCGACACTGACCTGGAAGTAAAGCTACTACTTGACGAGGAACGTGAACGCGAGCTAAGGCTTTTAGCATTCTTCTTTCTTGCGTCGTTTTCGTATACGTTCCTTCTTACGTCGTTGTGTGGACGATTCGAAGTATTTGATATCGATTTCATGTGTGGATTCGAAGTATTCGAAGGAGAAATAGCAGAAAGTTTACTATTTCTCCTATCTTCTAATCTCTGCGTTGCAGATGGAGGAAGCTTGTCGTTCAGAGGTACAGAGCTAGAAGTTCTCTTGATGAGATTTTCGCTATCTTCTCGAGAGCTGGGAGCGTAGCGCCTCGACGCTGCGGTCGATAAGCTTGATCTCTTCTGAATTAAAGGTATAGATACGGTAACCTATTTTTCTAAACGTCGAGTGGCTCCCCTTCTCTTCTCCTGTAAGGGGAAAGGAAGGAAAACCCACCTTATTGAGGTGGGCTTTCCTTCCTTTCCCCTTATAGTTTAAGTTAAGCTTGTCCATTTTGGAATAGGGGTTTCTTTCCTACTTGGAAAGGAAGGAAAACCCACCTGAAACTTGTCCATTCTCGAATAGGGGTTTTTCCTACCCTTAATTTAACCACGTCCACAGGTGAAGATCGCGCAGAAGTGCTCTCTGATGAAAGGGCGCCTCGAACATGATGGCTGCTGCCGTTTTCCGACGATGACGGACTCGAAGAGAAAGGAACAGCGGTTTCTCTACCCGTTTGAGGCGTCATCCTCCCTCGTCTTCTCCTAGACCTACTATTCGAAGACGCCTTGCTGAAGATGCCAGACTCCTTCCTAAAAATACCAACATGTCCTGCCAAATCACCTGCCGCGGTACCCCTTCTTGAGACGGTAGTAGAACTCTTGGGCACGTGCTCGTCCTTCGAGTTTTCCTCCCTTAGTTAGAGGCTCGCACATGATTATGGTATCCCTAGAACTCGTCCCTTATGATCACCTTTCCCAAAAAACTATAGGAAAGGTGAAGAAATCCATTTTTTACAACTCGTCCATATTGGAATAGGGGCCTAATCCACCTATAACTCGTCCATATTGGAATGTCCATATTCATGTGTCGATTCGAAGTATTCGAAGAAGAAATAACAGAAAGTTTACTGCTTCTCCTAATATCTTCTAATGTAACTCCACCTATAACTCGTCCATATTGGAATCAATAGAGGTTTTTTCTAGATTTTATTTACACCCTTAAGAATTTTTAAATAAAAAAAAATCCGAATCAATAGAGGTTTTTAAATCCTGATTTTCCTACCCATAACTTAAAAAGCTGCCATATCGTGTGATCGCTCGTGCCTGTTTTGCTTGCTTCTTTTCACAAAGCCTCATTCTTTGTTTCACCCCCTGCAAAACGTAGAAATTTATGCCCAGCACCACCAGATACACAAAATATTAGAGAAGAAATCTGAATACAACCTTACCTATCTCTACTAACTAGATATAAGTATAATCTATAAAAAATGTAAATGTATTCCCAAAAACCGAGTATCTCGTCTACTAACTATAAGTATAATCTATAATTTATAGATGATTATACTTATATTTTTATACATAATACTATATTTATATTTTTATACATAATACATTTATATTTTTTATAATAAAAAAAAGTAAATGTATTCGAAAAAATGAAATAACCGAGCAGTACTAACATAAGAAATAACTTTAAGTCCTCGATTATTCTTTTTGTTACTCGCTTATCTTAAGTTTTCGAGGTAGTTTCTAAATCCATCTGATTCCAGGTAAAGGTCGAAGAAATAACCTAGTAGGTGGAAATTTCTGATGCTTCCAGCTCACCTCCGATGTCGCCTCATTATAAATTCTCCTCTTGCTTATCATACTACTTAGTTCGTGGGAAGCTACTTAGTTAGTGGGAACCCTAAATAAAAAAGCCCTATTCAATAGGGAAACAAAAGAGGAAGGAACCCTCCCAGGAGTGAATGATTTTTCATTCCCTATATTTCGCTTTTTTCCTTACAGTTTTTAGATGAAAAACAAAGGAAGAGGACCTAGGTTCAGGACAGCAGGGGACTCACATTCGAAAGGCGTGAGGATATCCAAACTTCACTATCACTTCCTTGCGATAATATATTTATATATAATATTTCACTCAACCACCCTTCATGGTTTTGGTCTTATTAATAATAAATTCAATAACCAAGTTGAACTTGTTTCCTTAAAAGTAGATCAGAAGCGACGCCATGATGTAGCTATCGACGAACAGGGGTCGATGGTTCCACACCGTGTTGAAACCCATCTGTTCCCTCAGAGTCCCGACTTTGCACCTCGCAAGGATGCTGACACAAAAACCCAGAGACCCCATAACGAGCGCAATGATCAGCATTATCCCCAAGCGACTGAGATGCGCGGCCGTGTACTTGCTTCGCTCGACGTTCCTCTTGTGGTCTAGCAATTTTTAAAGGTCTAGGGGAAACCCGTCCCAGGCTCCTAGCGGTGTCGTCCTTCTCCTTTTCTAGTAGAAAAAGGAGAAGCATCCGCCTAGAACTCCAACCTTAGACTTGAATAGTAGTATATTTTCCTACCCTTAAAATTTGTTTGTCGAAGCTGTTGTAGTCCTTCTGTTGTTCATCAGGGTGAGCGCCTCCACGTCTCCACTGTCTCCTGCCATGTCTCCTACCATCCTCCGAGACCTCGACGGCCCGCGTGGTTCAAGACTCGCACGCAGTTTGTCGAATAGGCTCCGATCCCCTTTGCGTCCAAACATAGGTGAAGACGAGTCGGCGGAAGATGTTCGGTCCACACGCTTTGATTTAGATCTAGCAGTAGAAGCATCAACTTCTATTCCGTAATTTCCACGACCGTCTGACGATACGACTTGCTCTGAAACATGACCCATATTACCCATGTAGTTACCCTCGGAACTCATCACGTTACCATTAAAGGTAGGGCAAACCTATCCCGGGTCAGGTGGTTCCCTCCCTTTTCTATTGAAAAAGGAAGAGATACCCACCTAGAACTACAACCTTGGATAGGTTTTTCCTACCCTTAACACCAGCATCAGTACCACCGTCCTCCGCATTTTTCCCCCGTCCTCCACTACCACCGTCCTCCACCTTTTTCCCCCGTCCTCCACTCCAGATCAACCAGTGCGTCGCAAGAAACAGAAGCATCGTACTAACACTGGCACAGAATTCCAGCAATACTGGCGGTACCATTTCCGGTAAATAATTCCAATTCCATCTTCGTCTTTCAATTTGGATTAGAGCTGGCCATTTTCAATATAGATTAAGAGAGAGAGAGAAATAATCCGGCTCCAGACAATCGCAATATTTACTACAATGCTGTATCCAGTGGAATAGATTAAGCACCTTCATCAATGCATTAACGACAAAAAGCTTTTTAATATAGATTAAGCACCTTTATCAATGCATTAACGACAAAAAGCTTAAGAGAGCAATGCATTAACGACAAAAAGCTTAAGAGAGAGAGAGAGAGAGAGAGAGAGAGAGAGAGATTATCTGGTTCCAGACTGGCGCAATATTACTCACTACATTATTCATATTCCTATTGCTGTAGTCAGTCTGCTTAACTTTAGAGAAGTAAGCACCTTCATCATCGTTGCTGTAGCCTGCTTAACTTTAGAGAAGTACCTTCATCATCGTTGCTGTAGCCTGCTGAAATTTAGAAAAGCACCTTCATCATCGTTGCTGTAGCCAGCAGGCTGCAGCAGTGATGAAACGAACAAGGTGTTTCTCTAGACTAGAGAAGCGCCTTTTGTTCATCATTATGATGATTATTTTTGCTACTTGTTGCAAGTAGCATTATGAATATTGATTCGATTCATTATGATTATCAAGAAATGTGGCCTCAGCTCCAGATAAGCGGAGACACTTGCTGCGCCCGTTAGGTGCCACATGTGCGGCAGGCAAATCGGAAAAACGGTTGTCGCGATAGCTAACACCAAACGTATTAAGCCGGTCTCTCGTTCGCACTCCCAACGAATTCGCGCCAGCTCGCGGCCTTCTCTGGCGAAAGCGAATTCGGCATCGGTATTGTTGTGGTTGACGGCCAGCATCCCTCCGTTCAACCGCGATGCACGTCCATTTCCGTCAATGAAAGTACTCTTCATGCTGGATCTGCTTTTCATGGCACTGCTTTGCATGGTAGATCACTACTGCGTCATCTGAGAACCAACAAGCAGAGTACCGCAAAGTAGTGCTTATACGGCCTCAAGGATCGTCACCATTTCGTGAACGCAGGCAAGAAACAAAACCTGAGCAATGGTCCCTTTCGAGGTACTTTTAATTTCTGTCATCTTTCTTGTTTGGTGGAGACGTTTTATAAATGAATGTTGACAAGTACAACTAGCTGCATTAAATATAAATTATTATATAGAGGATTCTGTGTTGAATTAGTAGATGTGGTTTTGATAGAATAACGGATTCTGTGAGTATAATGTGCATCCTCCGAAACGGTACAGAGAGAATGACCCCGAAGTCCGCTATGTCATGACTCGTTTCTTCATACTATCAGTCTGTCAACGAACCTTAATTAAAGAATTTGAATTTCTTTCAGGTTCGTTGACTAGCAAACTACCAAACTAGCATAATGAAACTAGCAAATTCATTATTTCTAAATAATGAATTTGCTAGTTTCATTATGTGAAGCTGTCAACTTACAACGCCCTCGTCAAGAGTGAAGGGGTATTGTCTCTCTCATCCTCTCATCCATCATTCAATTGCAAAAAAGCAGCTCACAAGCACAAATACAACACTGAAGATGATCTCCTCACATCACTCAGAAGTACCCACTCAACTACCAACATTTGTCTACCACGCATTAATGATCCCCTGACATCACTCAGAAGTACGCATTCAACTACCACCAATTATCCACCACTCATTAATGATCTCCAGACATCACTCAGTAAGCACTCAGCAAAGACCGACACAACAGTAATATCGCTGTTGCACCAGTGCAAAGACGGAGCACTATTACCGCTGCATCAAGACTCCTGAAAAACTTCCACCATCAATTTCTTCTACTTCTATTCGTTGATGAAAAGTGCTTCTTTATAATAGTCACTGCGTCCAGAAACACGGAAATCCCATGATCCGAGATCTTTCCCCAACGTGTCCGACAAGTAAGAATGGCCATGAGCGCGGATTTCGATACAAGAATTTGTTCGGTTGTACTATAACAACACATTACACGTACTTATTTTCTTATTATTCTTATTGCGAAACGAGTCTCAGTTTTTCATCCTTTCTTTTCACTGTACTAGTAGTAAATTCTTCATATTTAAGGACTTGAGTTTGAAAACCGCAAGGGATCATCTCTATTTGGCACCGCGCGCACCGCTACAGAACTTCCAGACACAAAGCCCGGCAAACGCTACAATCGCAGCACCAGCCAAAGCGTACTGCGTCTTTTGTAACTTCCGAAGAACATCCTCATCATGGTTCTCTTCTCGTTGTACATCGTTTCTTAGAGCTCTCCATAATTCATTTTCTAAGTTCATTTTCTCAATTCTCTATTTAAGAAAAGAGTGAAAAACATTTTGAAAATGAATTACCGAAACCCTTAAGTTTCTGTCCTTCGTAGATGCGCTTCTGTTCTTCGTAGCTCTGGAATTCGTAGTCGAACTATCCGGACTCGAGCTCGAATTGTCTGCACTATCTGTACTTCCGCAGCTGGTACTCTGGTCGCCATGATTACTAGTATTAGAGGTCTACGGGCCTTTTATCCTGACCTGGCTGGATGGTCTAGGGTCTAGGGCCTAGGTTTAGGGTGGGATTGGATGGCTTTTCTTTCTGAATTAAAGTATATTATATATGAATAGGGAGATAAGGCCTAAAGTAAGTAGAGTAGAGAGATATATTATAGAAAACGGAGTCCTTGATTCCTAACTATGTAGTTCTATATCTATATTATAGAAAACGTAGAGAAGCTCCTCTCCTCTCCAAATTATACACGAAAAGGAGAGCAATTATACACCTTCGATATTAGCCACCTTCGATATTAGGTTTTTCCTTTTTCTTAATTGTACTCCTCTGATAGCCGTCGGCATTCTTGCTTTTCTCAATCTTTAGGGTTCCAACCCCGTCGCCACTCTTGCTTTTCTCAATATTAAGAGCACCACCTCCTGCAACTTGTTTCACCACTTCTCTTGATAAAGGTACAACTTTGTTGATGTACTTCCGCTGGTTGCCTTCGATTTCGCCGACCTCAGCGAAAACACTGCCGTCAGTCTTGTTAATCTTTGCCAGTTGCCCGCAAGCGGCACTGATATCGCGACCGTGGGGACGCCTGTGTATTATTTAGTAGTAGTAGTAGTAGTTTTTTTAACAGGTAGCAGTAGTAGTTTACCTTAAATACACTATGAGTTTGAACGCCTGTGTATTAATATTACTTAAATATAAATACATTATGAGTATTTAAATATAAATACATTGAGGACCTAAAAGACTACGTGTTGGAATAATTTTGTTTTGGTGGGAAGAGATTCTTGATAATCAATAACATTTTGTTGCTTATCTAGAATCAATCTGGGCATTCGCATTCTGTTAAATATTAATCGATCCCATGTTCATCACTTCAAGTGGTTTATTTACAAAAATAAAAGAGAAATAAATTAATAAAAAAATACCTCTCAAACGCTTTAATCCCATTCTCTTCAATCGTTTTACAAAACCAGACAATTTGCTCTGGCTTTGATGGCCTGTAGTGTTCCG
>JACKZZ010020147.1_pt1 | contig 21137 bp, 20 predicted proteins | sample 8027871 | NCBI WGS metagenome assembly JACKZZ01 (sample SAMN15724774, study PRJNA655200) | protist metagenome | isolation source: fluorescence activated cell sorting (FACS) single amplified genomes of... | place: USA: West Boothbay Harbor, Gulf of Maine | collected 2000-07-19
TTTATACAACTGTTCGCGAAAACATCCTTCTGCATCAATAAAACCAGCAAACCATCCTGTTGTAAGCAATGAGAAAGATGCACGTGATTTAGACACTTGAACAACATTAAAGTAGTCACACCAAATTTTTAAATAGCCTGTGATTTTTGGAACCACTGTATTATTTTTGGCTAAAAGACAAAGAAGTTTGACGTGATCTTTTTTTGATACTTGCCAAGCATGCGAACCGTTCCTTTTAGCATAAACATAGCCAAAACCGAATTGTGACTGGATAAGATATAAAGCAGTTGGATCTTTTTGTGTAAGATAAAATTCAACTACTTGACGTGGTGGCAAATGAGGAGATCGTTTATCACTAACAAAACAACTTGAATAACAACCATCACCTTCTGCAAAACCTAAAAACCATTCATAAAATGCTTGACTCCTTCTTTCAAAAGGGTTCGCTTTATGGAATTCTGTGAAATCAAAAAATACTGTTTCGCTTGAAGCTTTTGTACAAAATTTCTTACTCATTTTGAATTCAGTTTGAAAGACATTATTTCTTTTACACTTTAATTTTTATCTTTGTATCAATAAAGATACTCTACTTTGTTAAATTAATTATTATCGTTTAAATAATCTAATAATGCAGATTCAATTCTACCTAGAACTGGTAGTAAAATTGCAAAATAGATGAAATAGTAAGCAGTAGCAATTTGTCCAATTTCAATGTATGGCGTCTCTGGATGACAACCACCAATCCAGCCTAAAATCACATAGTCTACTACAAACAACCAAAAAAAGAATTGGTGTAATGGACGAAAAGCTGAACTTCTAATTGAAGATAGGTTTAGAAATGGAATTACAAGCCAGATCAATAAAGCACCAAACATTGCAATCACTCCTGTCAACTTGTCTGGAATCGAACGCAAAATAGCGTAGAACGGTAAAAAATACCATTCAGGAACAATGTGCGCTGGCGTTACCATTGGATTAGCTTCAATATAGTTATCAGGATGACCTAAATAGTTTGGATATTTGAACACAAAAAATGAATAAATAAAAAAAGCTACTAACCAACCTAAAATATCTTTTACCCAAAAATAAGGGAAAAAAGAAACCTTATCAACAGCGCTGAATACACCAATTGGATTGTTTGAGCCTTTTTGGTGAAGTAGTGCTAGATGCGCTAGTACTGCGGCTGTAATGATAAAAGGAAGCATGTAGTGAAAACTAAAAAAGCGATTTAGAGTGGCATTATCTACACTAAACCCACCCCATAGCCAATAAACAATCGACTCACCTACAATAGGAAAAGCCGAAAACAGATTTGTAATCACTGTTGCTGCCCAAAAACTCATCTGACCCCAAGGCAAAACATAACCAAGAAAAGCTGTAGCCATCATTAGAATAAAAATAACTACACCAATACACCACGTCAATACACGTGGGCTCTGGTATGAACCATAGTAAAGCCCTCTAAAAATATGAACATAGACAACAAAGAAAAACATACTTGCACCATTAGCGTGAAGATATCGTAATAACCAACCGTTATTAACATCTCGCATTATATGCTCGACACTAAGAAAAGCTAAGTCTACGTGTGGAACATAATGCATAGCAAGTGCAATACCTGTAATTAGCTGGATAAGTAAAAAAATACCTGCAGTTGAACCAAAGCCCCATAAATAGCTGATATTAACTGGAGTTGGATAGTCTATAATATGCGCTGTTAGCACATTGATCAATGGTTTCTTTAAAATACGCATTTGAAAATAAGGTATAATATTTTTTAACCAACAAAAGCACCTGGATTCTTTTTAATGAATTCAACTGCTTCGCCTTGTTTTACATCACGAATCTGTGGGATTTCGTTAAATGTATGAAATCTTGGAGGTGAATGGATTAACCACTCAATTGAGAAATTACCTTTACCTGCTTTTGCAGATGGACCAAAAGCCCAAGGGTTGGCAGGTGCCCGTTCACCATGAACCAATGTTTCATAAACAATGTAAATGAAAAGGGCAATACCGATTGTTGTTACATAGCTACCCCAACTTGCAATAGCATTCCACCCTGCAAACGCATCTGGGTAGTCGGGTATGCGGCGTGGCATACCTGCAAGACCTAAAAAGTGCATTGGAAAGAATGTTAAATTAACACCTACAAATGTGATCCAGAAGTGAACCTGGCCCAACATTTCTGGGTATTGAACACCACTCATTTTTGCGATCCAATAGTAAAATCCACTAAATAGACCGAAAACAGCACCCATAGATAGCACATAATGAAAGTGAGCAACCACGTAGTACGTCCTTCTGTGATAAAACCCACTTAGTAAATAATTGACATGACAAAAATGCTTTCACATTTTTATGGACTATGTCATCACTAGTTTTACCTTAGATAACTTGTAAAACCAGTGTCCAGCGTGTAGTCTCTGAGGATCCTTCTTTAAAAGTTTCCTGCAAATTGTCCATTCAAATACCATTCGCTTTCGCATTTTTGACCCTTCAAAATTTGATACGTCAAATTTTGGCCTTTAGGAGTTTCTTGCATATAGCCAGATTTAGACACGACACGTATTAAAAAAATGTTTTAAAATAATCTAAAGATTTTTGTTTTTCTCCTTTAAGCTTAGTATCACAAAAAGTAATTATTCGGTTTAAACTAGCTCGATTATAAGTTTCAATAGCATATAGACCATTTGCTTTTTGTTGAATTTTATTTGGTAACAAAAATTTATATTTGATTGATTTAATTATATCAAATTCATCTTTTTGTGAGATACTAAAACTATGGTTATTATTTTTACGAATACAAAAACAACCTTCTGCTTCGATAAAACCGCATAACCAATCATTGAAAAATGGCTTAGTAAGAATTTCATTATAATCGAACGGAACTATTTTGTTATAGCCAAACCAATCAGGATTACATTTGATTGCAAGATACTCTGAAAATGTAATTCTATGCATTAAAGCATATTTGAAAAAATGATATTTTTTTCGCGTTTTTACTAGTAAAAACCCATTAAAAGTATCAATCAGTTCAATTAGTCTAAGTAATTGACGTCGATCATCTTCAATAAGCAATACAAAATCTTTACGAATATGAACTTTAAAAATACCTAACTCATCTCGAATAAGACTCAACATTTTGTGATTATATTGAGTATATTTCAATTTTATAATTACTCTAAATTGTAAATTACGTTTTCGCCAATGATTGACCTGAATTGAACCACCCCCTTCTAAAAGGCCGATAAAAAAAATAAAATTAACCATGAGAAAGTGATTTCATTACTTGTTTGAACAACAAATTTCAATAAGCTAAAAGTTAACCTTTTTTAAAACAAGTTTTGATAGAAATGCTGTAGCTAGCGTTTATCGTGTAAAGCAATATCAATACCTGCGTTAGATAGTACAATACCAGTTAGACCACCAACAGTGAATAGAAATAGGAAACCTACAGCAAACAACATTGGTGTTCGCATGTAAATCGTACCACCCCACATTGTGGCTAACCATGAAAAGATTTTGATACCTGTAGGGACTGCGATAATCATTGTTGCCGCAGTGAAATAAGCTCGTGTATCTACATCTAATCCTACTGTGAACATGTGCAATTTGTGTAACAAAGATAACTTTTATTACATATTTGTTATCGTAAAAGCTCTTTATCTTTTACTTCTTCATGTTTCCATGAAGCTCAGACTATGTCATCAACTTACGTTTAAATGTAAGTTGCCGCGGCGCTCGTGGAGAGATTATCAGTAAAGTCATCTTCACTCTCTAGTCGTTGAACGTTTTTCTTTACATTTTTTTGACTCATTCAAGAAACTTCGCTGCAAATTAACATAGGATGAAATCCCTTAGCCTTTTTGCAATTCACCGGGTTCTTTTACTTAACGTCACCGTTAAGAGGCACCTACACTCAATGCCGTAAAATGCCAAATAATGGCAATATTTTAAAATCTTATTATTTTCATAATAAGCTTGGACTTGATCATCATCTTTTAAAAATTATAAATTTCACTGGAAGAACCTGGAAGCATTCCAAAATCCTTTCGCCATTGAAAAACTTGTACTTGTTTTTTTGTGTGAAGTGGAAAAGCTATAAAGTAAGGCAATAGAACGCTTTGCTGTACCGTTTTTGAATTTAAAGTATATCTTAGACATCCATTACCACGGTCATAAAAACTACCACTTCCAATAGCTTGCTTTATGTATGCAAAAAACTCAGGTGTAGTTTTTTGATCAATAATAAACCGATAACGCAAAAAAAACCCTTTACTATATCTTCGATCCTGACGTTTATAAACATTGAAACATCCTTCCGCATCGATAAATCCAGCAAACCATCCTGTTGAAAGCAATGAAAAAGATGAGAGTGGTTTGACACATTGAACTAGGTTAAAATAATCACACCAAATTTTTAAATTCTGACGAACTTTAGGTAAAACGACGTTGTCTTTGGCTAAAAGACAAAGAAGTTTGATATGATCTTTTTTAGTTACGCTCCAAACGTAGGCGTTGGGACCATGCGTACGTACTTGACCAAATCCAAATTGTGATCTTATAAAATATAAAACAGTTGGATCTTTTTGTACAAGCATAAATCTTAGTCTTTGACTTGGTCGTGACTGAAGTTGGCGTGTATCTTTTTCAAGACTGCTGAAATAGCAACCATCGCCTTCTGCAAAACCTAAAAACCATTCATAAAATGCTTGACTCCTTCTTTCAAAAGGGTTCGCTTTATGAAATTCTGTAAAATTAAAAAAAGATGCTTTGCGTAAAGTCTCTGAGGATCTTTGAATAGCCATAACAAAATTATTTATGTAACTCTCTGAGAGAGTAATTTTTAATTATCAAATTTCCTGCTGATTGTCCAATTCTTTATATTATCCCATTCATGAATGCCAAATTGACCGATGAAGGAATAAAGACTCTAAGGAGTTTCCAGCATACAGCAAAGTTATAGAACATTGCCTCACGGCAATGGGGGCCCATCACTAAGCCCATACAATGAAGCCAAGGATACCAATTGAAAGCATCGCGTAGACCATTCCGTGGTAGCCAAAAATCTCTTTATTTGAGAATGTACAAACTACATGGCTTACAATACCGAAAGCTGGTAAAATTAAAATATAAACTTCCATTTAAATGTTGCACGATCCTATTGCATAGGATCATGGCGCATGCACTCACGTACATGATCCGACTCTATCATAATTTTAATGCTAGTTTTTTCGTAAATTATCTAACTGTTTTTTATAGGTTAATATCTTATTCCAGCCATAATCAATTAAGTGCATTTTTTTTTGAACAATTAAAAAACATTTTCTTACATAAAAATAATGCAAATATTTTGTGCTCTGCAAAGGAAAATTATCAAAATAATGAAGATATTTTCTTATATTAGTATGACTGACGCTATCGTAGTAAAAAGTATTCTGCGATTTACGAAAAGATATAGAGCCCCCAAAATAATTTTTTATTTCATCTAGCAAATAACGCTTTTTTTGATCAACTCGAAAAAGTAAACGAGCTTCTTGATAAATTTTATCATTTCTATCAGATCTTTCTCTAACTACAGGATAAATACGAAAACTTCCATCCGAATCGGCAAATCCTGCTAACCAAGAGCTTTCAAAATTAATTCGAAACTTTTTGGTTAAAGAAATATCATTTGGGTATCTAGCTTGCAAATATTTGTTATATTGGAAAATACGATTGCAATGGCAAAGCTTGTTTTGAATCAAATTTGCGACTTTGATTATACCTGCTTTATTTTGAATGCTAAAAGTATAGGCTTTTTTGCCATTAACTTTCCTAACAGTACCATAACCAATACAAGATTTAATTTGATAAGCCAGCGCTTTATCTTTCTCATTAAAACAAATAACAATTTTACCTTGAGTGTCAAAATGACCATCACCATCAATCAAGCCCGCAAGATAATAACCTAAATCAGATTTATTTGTATAACGATATTTTTTTGGTCTATATTCGTTTATTAGCATTAAAATTTTTGGCGTATTAGTCTGTGAGGTTCCTTTATTAAAGTTACCTGCTTATTTTCTTTATCTACAATGACTTTGTTACTGCATTTCTATTAAATTATGCTAGTATTCATGCAAAAGACGTCTAAGCATATAGCCAAATTTTATCACCCCAAAATTTATCTAGGGTGTCCAAAAAACCCAGCCCTTTAAATTTGCGCTTATCAAAATCATTTTTACACAAATCCTTTTAGATTATCTAAAAAAAACTGAAATTCAGTTAAAAAAGGCTCGACTGTACATTAAGCACCATTTCAGGCACCCGCTCATGACCCAGTCTGTAGCGATTAAGTGAATAACCGACGGTCTTGCTAGAAAATGAATAAACTAATTTTGACCGTTTTCATGAGCATTGCCAAAAAATATAAATAAATATATTTTTCAAGACCTTCGTCAAAGTCTTCTAACAATACACTTTTTCTCTTCACTGATTAACAAAGTGCTATTTTAATTAGGACTAGGGATTCTAGTTGTTTCAAGTCTTTACTACCAAATTATAACACCTGCTCGAACAACTTCATAACTTACATTAAACGAACCCCTTTATTTCTGATTGATTTTACGTGAAAGTGCGGACATTCTAGCACGTTTACGGCTTTTTAAATGATCTTTATTTTTTAAGCTATAATACAATGAAACCCATTTTTTATACGATTTCGCTTTTTGGCTTTTTAATGGGAATCTATCAAAATAACTAAATAATAAAGCCACGTTTTTGAGGCCATCTAAAACATAAGTATAAAAGTTATCAGATTTATGTTCAATTGAACCATTAGAAAGTAATATTTTTATTCTATTTAGCAGCTCAAACTCGTTTTTTTGTCCAAGAATAAAGCGGATACGAAATAGATAATTCTTTTTAAACAGTTGAACAGAAAAACAACCTTCAGCATCTACGAAACCACTCAACCATGCATTATCTAAATTTAAAGGTTTGATAGACACATAATGTTTAATGTTTGTATTATAGCGTTTATTATAGGCACTAATAAAAAGATAAATCTGTTTATTACGATGATTCAATTGCAATTTACCGTTAAGAATATTTAATATTACTAAAATTTCTGATTCTGATTGTACAATAAAACGAAATGTATTTTTACCTTGTTTATGAACTTTACCAACATTCAAACTATTTCTTATTAAAAATAGTATCTGAGGATCTTTTTGAGTTATCCCTAATGCTAGGTCGCCTCGGTTAGCAATACTAGTATAGCCATCGCCTTCAAAAAAACCTACGAACCACATCAAAAATTTTTCATTAATTTGACCTTTCACTACGCTTAATTTTACTGTACAAAAAGTCATGTGTTATTCATAGGAAAAGATAAAATGCCTAATAATTACTTAAAAATAGGTGTTGAAATAGGATTGGATCGCCTCCACCTACTGGTTCAAAAAAACATGTATTGAAATTTCTATCTGTTAGCAACATAGTTATACCTCCAGCAAGGACTGGTAGAGATAATAAGAGTAAAATTGCTGTGATAAAGATTGACCAAACGAATAATGGTAATCGATGCCAAAACATTCCTGGAGCGCGCATGTTAATGATTGTAGTAATAAAGTTAATAGCACCTAAAATACTTGAAATACCTGCGATGTGTAAACTAAAAATTGCACAATCTACATTTGCACCTGGATGACCTACAATACTACTTAACGGCGGGTAGATAGTCCAGCCTGTACCTGCACCACCTTCAGTGTAAGATGAGCTAAGCAGTAAAAATAATGCTGGTGGCAGCATCCAAAAACTCATATTATTCATTCGTGGAAATGCCATATCTGGAGCAGCAATCATAATTGGAACAAACCAATTACCAAAACCACCCACCATTACGGGCATTACGAGGGTAGGGTAAGCACCCGTCCCTATGACCAAGACGTGTACTCCCCTCCGAACCGAGCGTGCGACTTTCGTCGCACTCGGCTCTCCATGCGGTTGTGGAGTTCGAATTTTTTTTTTTTTTTATATCTAGTCTATGTCATTTAGTATATTCCAGGACCTGAGTAGGTTCCGGCGTGTATGCTAATATGACAGCTTCTGCATACTGGAATTTGCTTTCGAGATAAATTAATTTTGATGCCTTTTAGTGTGTTGTCTGTTTTGGATGCTTTCAGTGGACGACGATGGTGCATTTCAACGTTTTCTTTTGAATCGCATATAATGCATGGTTGTTCCAGCGTCCCTCCGCTTACTCTAACTGATCGGTTAAAAGTTCTGAAGAGATTCCAATTGCCCGTGTTTGAGAACTTATTTATTCTTTTGAGACTACTTTGTAATTGAAATTCGTATGGTTTTCCTTTTGAATTTTGTCCTACTGTAATCTTTTTGCCAAATTTTATGAAAATTTGTTTTCTGGAATTCAATTTAAGTTTATTCATTAGGGTGCATGCTAGACTGTGGTGCAATAGAAATTGAATGAGATTGAGTTGTGATCGATTGTAAGCAAATGAATAGTACTCGAGTATCCCTTGCCAGACTGCATTATATCGTTGGACGATTTCAATTTCGTTTAGGTTCATCCATGAAGTTTTCCTTGTTGGAATTATTGTGCGCTGGCTGAAATTTATGATTTTACAAATCCCTTGTTCTTTCAATCGTTTCACTATTCTTTCGAGTGGAGCTAAAGCTATAATTCTACCTTGTCCTAATCTGCCTCTTATTTTTCTTCCGTCTGAAGTGTGTGAATTTGCCCTTCTTTTTTGGTCGTTGGTCCGACTAATATGCCGTTTAATGTGAGCACCAAGAAACAGAACTCTTTCATCTGATTTTGTAATTTTAGTTTTTTCTGAGTTAAGAGTAAGCTTCAGTTTGTCTGAGAGAAATGTTTTGATTTCTTCTTTCAGTTCTTCCGCTATTCTTCTTGGTCCATTGACCCCAACTAAAAAGTCGTCAGCGTATCGAACATAGTAGATGCGTATTCCTTTAGAAGGGATTTTCGAAGGTAGTTTTGCCCTTTCCTTTTCCAATTTTAAGATATCTTTTAACCTTTCATTTTCTTGTTCCTTACTTAAAGTTTTATTGTATCTGTAATTTGGAGAGAAATATTGTCTCAGATTGGATATTTTAGTGTGAATTCTGTTATACTCCGGGTGTGCAGTAGAAGTTTTTCCTGTTCTTTTGAACTCATCGATTTTATTTTGCATGAAAATGTCCAGTTCGTGTAGAACTATGTTTGCTAGAACTGGGGATACTGCACTTCCTTGGGGTGTACCAATCATACTAAATTCATCAGTCTTAGTTGTCAGGTTAATGTAATGCGATCTAACGGCTTTCCAGTAAAGATCCATAAATTGTTTAGAATTTACTTTTCTTTCGAGTAGTTTTGCTAAAACGTGATGATCTATCTTATCGAAACATTGTGAAATGTCTCCTTCTATGAACCATTTGGTTCCAGACCAGCCCGTAATTTTCTGTAATGCTGAGTGACAACTTCGGTTAGGTCTAAACCCGTGCGAACTATCTAAAAACTCTTTTTCATAATGAAAGTTGAGCGCGTGTACCATTGCTCTCTGAATTACTTTGTCTCTTGGTCCGGGAATACCTAGTTTTCTCGTTCCGCCGTTCGGTTTGGGAATTTCTATTTTTCGGATGGGTTTGAATTTAAAACTATGGTCTAATAGTTTTTGTCGTAAAGTTTCTATTGTTTCTTTTGAGTAGCTGTCTAGCGTCTCTTCATCCGTACCTTTAGTGTTAGCACTTTTCTTTTTACTGACTTCGTAATAGCATCTCTTTAATAAATTCTTTTCGCAAATTATGTCAGCATAGATATCTTTTATTTCTTTATTTTCTAAAAAATTCATTATATTCTTACTCGTTCCTCGATCTAATGAGCCCGACATTTGTAGGCGCATTTTTTCTTTGGAAACCGCACTGTGCTCCTTCGCATTCTTTAAGCATTACCTTAATCGTATAAGAAACCTCTCAAGGTTTCTCGCTGCTACTACGAGCACTCCGTCACCATACGTCTTTGGACGCTTAGGCGATCCCAAAGTTACTATTCTTTCTGGTGTCTCCGTCCTTAGGACCCATTTTGTTTCGTATGCTACAGCTAGTGTAGCATTGGCTATAAGAGGCGATTCCTGTTGTTGATTTCTTCTACTCTCACAGGCTCTTATAAACGTTCGTTCACGGTAATAACGTTTGATCATGTAACTCAACCTGAAACTCTGGTTTGGGAAGCATACCCTATCCATAGACAGCCTATCTCACCCCTCCTTATAAGAAATATCCGTTTTTCCGCAGGTGGGCTTTATCGACATGCTATTGTCCCCTGTGTTGCTTTCGCTCAAAGGTCAGTCGATTGATTTACAAGACTTCATCGCGGTCTTGGCAGTTCTTACCTGCGCAGAAAGTTTAAGTCACATTGGCGCACAAAAAAATCATTATAAGCGCGTGAGCAGTCACTATAACGTTGTAAACTTGATAATTACCTGCTAAAATTTGTGTGCCTGGCGCTGCTAGCTCCATGCGTAGCATAATCGATAAAGTTGTCCCGATCATGCCTGAAAAGAAACCGAAAATCATATATAATGTTCCGATATCTTTATGATTTGTTGAAAAAAGCCATCTGTTAGCGAAATCGTTCATAATAAATAAAAATATTTATAGAATTTAAAATTTTATAGTTTACCTTCCAATTAGTTTATTATTAAATCAATAAATTTAATTCGAAAAAGGGTTAGCTTCGAGTGTAATTCTTTATCCGAAAAGGATTAAGAATACAACCATTAATGCAAATAGAGCCATAGCTTCAGCCATCGCAAAACCTAGAATAGTCATTTGAAATAACTCATTCTTTAAACCTGGGTTTCTTGACATACCTACAACTAAAGCACCAAAAACTACACCAATACCAACACCAACGCCACCTAAAGCAGCAGTTGCACAACCTGCACCAATATATTTAGAACCTTGTAAAATTACTTCGCTCATTTTTATTTTAGATTATTTTGATAATTATTAAAATCTTATAGAACACAACGATATAAAGTCAATGACCAAAAATTTTATTCAACGAATTCAAAATGGTCATCCATTAGCTTATCATGAAGATTAATTTGAACTAATAAAACCTGCAACTGTAGCTTTAAAGAAATCACTTAAACGAGATTCCATTCCACTATCTAAGGCTTCTTTTTCTTTAATTGTTGTTAAAATATCTGGTGCTGTTTTCTTCACACTGTCTAATGCATATGCTTGGAATGCACCAACCTGCGCTACCGGAACATCAGTTAAAAAACCTCGAACACCAGCAAAAATGATAAATACTTGCTCTTCAACTGGAAGTGGTTGAAATTGTGGTTGCTTCAATAATTCAGTTAATAATACACCACGTGCTAATAAGTAACGTGTTGAAGCATCTAAATCAGAACCAAATTGAGCAAACGCTGCAACTTCACGATACTGAGCTAATTCTAGCTTTAATGAACCTGCAACTTGCTTTAATGCTTTTAATTGTGCTGCAGAACCTACACGACTTACAGATAAACCAACACTAATTGCTGGTCGAATGTTACTATTAAATAGCTCTGTTTCTAAGAAAATCTGACCATCAGTAATAGAAATTACGTTCGTTGGAACATAAGCTGATAAATCACCGGCTTGAGTTTCAATAACAGGCAGCGCTGTTAATGAACCTGCACCTAGCGCATCAGACATTTTAGCTGCACGCTCAAGAAGACGTGAGTGAATATAAAACACATCACCTGGATAAGCTTCGCGTCCAGGAGGTCTTCGTAATAAAAGAGACATTTGACGATATGCAACAGCTTGCTTACTTAAATCGTCATAAACAATTAATGCATGCTTGCCTGTATCACGGAAATACTCACCCATAGTACAACCAGTGTACGGAGCAAGGAACTGCAGTGGGGCAGCATCACTAGCTGTTGCTGCTACAACAATAGTATAATATAAAGAATTGTTATCTTCTAATACTTTTGTAAATTGTGCAACTGTAGAACGTTTCTGACCTACAGCAACGTAGATACAAAATAGTTTTTTCTCTTCAATTGTACCTTCGTGTAAAACACGCTGGTTTAGAAAAGCATCTAAAGCAACTGCAGTTTTACCTGTTTGACGATCACCAATGATTAATTCACGTTGACCACGACCAATCGGTACTAATGCATCTACACATTTTAAGCCAGTTTGCACAGGTTCATGTACAGATTTTCTTGGAATAATCCCTGGAGCTTTTAACTCAACACGACGCTTCTCCTTTGATGCGATATCTCCTTTTCCATCAATAGGCATACCTAGGCCATCAACAACTCGACCTAATAACTCCATACCAACTGGAACATCTACAATTGCATTTGTACGACGTACAATGTCACCTTCAAGAATAAGTCGATCATTACCAAAAACTACGACACCAACGTTATCATTTTCAAGATTTAACGCCATACCTTTTACGTTATTTGAAAACTCAACCATCTCACCAGCTTGAACATTCTGTAAACCATATACACGCGCTACACCATCTGCAATGGAAAGAACGGTACCAACTTCTTCTATGTTTAAATCATTATAATACGTAGAAATTTTTTCTTCTAAAATACCTGATAATTCGCTTGGAAAGCTCATTTTTAAATTATTTATTAATCAAAATATAAGATGAATTATTACTTTTCATCTTCAATATCTGGATAAACACAATTCAAGAACCATTCAATAGAATCATTTAAATCAAGATTCTTTTCCTCATTTAAACATCTAAGTTCTTTCCTTAATTTATGCTTTTTTTCGGAAACAGTTCCGGGAAAACTCAGCATAACATTCCGAGTATTATCCGCGATCGATGCAAATAGCGCTTCATTGTTCGCATCACTAATTGCTTGACTAATATGCTCGCTTGCTGAAGTTGCGGCAATCTTTGGATAATCTCGGTTGATTAACATCATCTGAAAATGATAATGTATTCGAAGGTAGTTAATAACTTTTTTGGTATGATTATTTTTTAAATTTGTTATCTTATTCATAATAATAAACATTGTTGATAAATCCATCAATCAAGGAATCATAGTCTACAACAGAATCCTGAGGATTAAACTTTTCAATCTTTTTTTTTTTTTTTTCAATCTGAAGTGGGTAGTTATTTGAAAATTGAAGGGCTCTCTTTAAGATAAGCCTTTTACTTGCTACATCTCCAACATAAAGATTCATATCTTCCCGGGCATCGTCTACGTATTTATCTACCAGTGCTTTTTCTCGTTCTACCAATTCTACATTCCCTAGGTTTGTTAAAATAAGTTCTAGAGAATCAATGTACCTGTGAAAAGAATTGTGCACTTTCAATATGGTAAGTCCCATCTTTGCCCTTGGTTCCTTTATGGGCTCAAAGATGGTTAAGAATATTTTCTCAAGATCTTTATCCATATTGATTTTTTTAATTGCCACCCCACCAATAGATAGTAACGAATAAGAACAGCCAGACCACATCGACAAAATGCCAATACCAAATAGCACCTTCTAAGCCAATATGATGTGTTCTTGTGAAATGATCCCTCATTAATCTAATTAAACAGACAAAAAGAAATATAGAACCCACGAGAACGTGAAATCCATGGAAACCTGTAGCCATGTAGAATGCAGAACCATAAACGCTGTCAGAGATTGTGAATGATGCTTCTAAATATTCTAAAACTTGAAAACCTGTGAATAATGCTGCAAGAATAATAGTTAAAACTAGACCATAAACTGCATGCTTTTTTTCACCAGCAACAACTGCATGGTGTGCCCATGTTACAGTTGCACCTGAAGACAATAAAATTATTGTGTTTAATAATGGAACACCCCAAGGACTCATTACAGCGATACCCATTGGAGGCCACATTTGACCGATTTGAATTGACGGTCCTAAACTTGAATGAAAAAATGCCCAGAAGAATGAGAAAAAAAACATTACTTCTGAAACAATGAATAGGATAATCCCAAGACGAAGACCTTTTTGTACTTTTAATGTATGACGACCTTCAAATGTTCCTTCACGAACAATATCGCGCCACCAGACGTACATCGTGTAGGCAGTAACAGTAAAGCCAAATGCTAACACAGTGAAACCACCATTGTAATAATGCATATACTTTACCATACCAAAAGCCATTGTCAATGCACCTAGGCTACCTAACAGAGGCCATGGGCTTGGATCTACCAGATGATAAGGATGTTTTAAATGTGATAACGGAGTTGAACTCATTATAGTTGATTATAAAATTTCAAAATTACTTATTATTGTGCGTTTAGCATACCGACAATCCAAGCTAAGAATTCACCTTGGCTTACAGCATGCACAACAATTGGCATTAAACCATGATTGACACCACAAATTTCGCTACACTGGCCCGTAAAAAAACCAGGGCGATTTATGAATAGAGCAGCTTGATTTAAACGGCCGGGAACTGCATCGACTTTAATTCCTAACGAATTCACTGACCAACAGTGTAACACATCAACAGACGTAACTAACACACGAATATGCGTTAGAAATGGTAGAGCAATTCCATTATCAACTTGTAATAATCGTAGCTCACCTTCTTCTAGATCATCTGTTGCTACCATGTAGCTTTCAATTTCTAAACCTTCGTTATCAGGTGTTAAAATATCGTCGTATTCGTAAGACCAATACCATTGATGACCAATAACTTTTAAAGTTAGCTCAGGATCAATTACTTCATCCATTGCGTAAATCAACGCAAATGAAGGTAATGCAATTGCAACTAGAATTAAAGTTGGAATGATCGTCCAAACAGTTTCTAATACAACATGCTTATTAGCTGTCGATGGTACAGCATTCTTTGTATAGTCAAAAAGGCTAACAATGCGAAGAATCATCCATAGCGTGAAGACAGCAATAAAAATAAGAATGAACATCAAATCATGATGTAAATTGATGATACCAGCCATTATTGGTGTAGCTGGATCTTGGAAAAGCATTTGCCAGGCTTCTGGCGAATCTGAAAAAACTGAAAAACTATGCATTTTAAATAGTTTTACAAAAAATTAATAAAAAAATTTTACGTTTTAATCTTGTATAGCTAAGATTTACAAACCAAACATCTATTTATTTTTCTTGAGAATATAATTGAAATTTAAAAGTGTAAGCGTAAATTTTGAACTACAAAATTTTCAATTTGGTCTGTTGTAAATAACGAAAATGTATCTTCTACAAAACAGTCAGTTGCAAAAACAAAGCCGCTAACGAAAATTAGAAATCCTAACGATAAAGGTAAAAAAGATTTCCAACCTAAATACATTAATTGGTCATAACGATAACGAGGCAATACAGCGCGTACCCATACAAAAAAAAATGCTAGAGCAGAAACTTTGATCCCTAACCAAAAAAAACCAGGAACTACACCAAACGCAAAGAACGTTGTTGGGAATAACCAACCACCTAAAAATAGTGTAACTGTAAAAGTACTTATTAATATCATATTTCCGTACTCACCTAGGAAAAATAATGCAAAACCCATGGCAGAATACTCTACATTGTAGCCAGCTACTAATTCTCCTTCAGCTTCTGGTAAATCAAATGGAGCTCTGTTAGTTTCTGCTAATGCAGAAATGAGAAATAATAAAGCCATCGGAAATAATGGTAAGACAAACCATGCTCCGGCTTGTGTTAATACAATTTCATATAAACGTAAAGAACCTGCTAAAATTAATGCAGATAAAATTATTAAACCTAGAGAAACTTCATATGAAATCATTTGACCTGCTGAACGAAGAGCTCCTAAAAAAGCATACTTTGAATTACTTGCCCATCCTGCTGTTATTATCCCATAAACACCTAAAGACGAAACACCTAGAATGTAAAGCACGCCAATGTCAATATCTGCAAAAACCATACCAAAATCAAAAGGGATCATCACCCATGACATTATCGATAGTTGAAATGTAAGTATTGGACCTAGTATGAATAAAATTGTATTTGCACTACTAGGCAGAACCGTTTCTTTTACTAATAATTTTAGGCCATCAGCAAGTGGTTGTAATAGACCAAAAAACCCAACAACATTAGGACCTCGTCTTTGTTGCATCGATGCCATAATTTTACGTTCAGCTAAAGTAAAATAAGCAACTGCAATTAACAAAGGGATAATTAAAAGGAGAACTTGTAATATAGTTATAAAAACGTCAAGTAAAAAATATATCATTATCAATTCAGATGTTACAAATAACTAGAAATTGCTTTTTCTGATGCTAGCTTTTTATTAACTTGCACAAACCCAAGTGTGTTCATGAATAAGCCGCAACGTTCAAATACTGTTGAATTTGGTAGTATGAAATTTGAAGCTTGAGCCCCAATATCATAATGTGATCCTTTATAAAAAACAGAATCTGCTTTTAAAATATTATGAATTAGATTATTATCATACTCAAAAAGATACGCTGATGTAATATCATGTAACTGAGATAGGCCAAAAGGTGAACTAACCAAGGCCAAATCTAAACGATAACATTCATTTGCGTTATAATGAAACGTTTTTATTGGTAATGCTACAGTTTTTTGTAAGTATTTAAATGAATCACTACTAATTAAAGATGCTGAGAAAAAAATTGAACTAAAACGTTCAAGCATCACTGCCCAGCTTAAATAATCCGAACGTTCATGCAATGCAGCACCTTTGATGAACAATACTTTTTTATATTTTAATAATTTCTTACAAAAATTATGACGACCTTCTAGTAAAGCTAATAAAGCACTTGAAGAACTTCCAAGTGAATGAAAAGTACTATCAAATGAAAATGGACCAATCTCATAGACATCTAATGTTCCAGCCGTCACACGTTGGCGTAAACGACCAAAAAAGACTGCACCTTCTTTTTTTGGATTACAATTTACAAGAATGCAACAATCAGCAGAGTCTACTGTAAGATTAGAAGAATTATATAAAAAATTGCTACGCTGATCGACATTCCAATAAGCAAAAGGATTGTTGATTCCAAAATAAGAGCCACTATTTTTTAGAAAACTAAAAAAGATTTTTTGTGTTTCGATGATATCTAAAAAATTGCCTATTAGATAAAAACTACGTCTAGTAATTTTACCGTCTAACAATAAAGCTTCATTAGCCCATGAGCACGGGATGAAACTATTGCCTTGCTTAATAAGACTATTGGTTAGTCGTTGAAACGCTAAGCCATCATACGCAAATCGCGCTTTATCGGATATCCAATTACACTTATTATCCGTTTTGACAGGCAAGATTCTCAAGATATCAGATCCTCTTACAGTCACATTTAATGAAGTTCCTAAACCATCAAAAACATCTGAAATAAGCACTTTTTCAGCTTCCCAAGAACGTGAGTAAAAACTTTGTGGCTTGGCTGTCAATGCTCCTACAGGGCATAAATCAATAACGTTACCAGAAAGCTCGCTTTTAAATAAACGTTCGACGTACGATCCTACTTCTGTACCACGCCCACGACCCATTGTACCTAGCGCGGACAATCCAGCAATTTCTGTTGCAAATCTAATGCAACGAGTACAATGAATGCAACGCGTCATTACAGTCTTGATCAAAGGACCAATATTTTTATCTTCGACAGCACGCTTAGAGCCTTTAAAACGACCGTGCGTTGCTCCGAAAAATTGGGCTTGATCTTGTAAATCACATTCACCCCCTTGATCGCAAATAGGGCAGTCTAATGGATGATTCACTAAAAGATGCTCCATGACGCCTTGCTGTGCTTTACGGACCTGCGTAGAGTCTGTGAAAACATGCATTCCTGCAGAGGCAGGCATCATGCAAGATGCAACTAATTTTGGTGAGCCTGCTAATGCAACTAAGCACATTCGACAGTTACCTGCAATTGATAAGTCGCTATGATAACAAAACCTTGGTACATTAACGCCAGCGGTTTCGCAGGCTTGGAGAATCGTTACTCCTTGAGAGACTTCAATCACTTTATCATCAATCTGAAGTTCAATAGTTGATAAATTTGTCATTGATAAATTTGATATTATTTTTATGTTCAATAAAAAATAATTGTAATCGGAATGGCTGGAATCGAACCAACGGTCTTCAGTACCCAAAACTGACGCGCTGCCACTACGCTACATTCCGTTTCTTATTATTTTAAAAATTCAAGCAATACTAATAAGAAAAGGATGGGATTCGAACCCACGATCGGTTTTTCCGATGTGCATTTAGCAAACGCATGCTTTAAGCCACTCAGCCACCTCTTCTAATTTTAAACACAATAGTTTAGGAATTCTTATGAAGAGAGCAGGATTTGAACCTACGATGGGGAACCCAACAGATTTACAATCTGCCACCTTGAACCGCTCGGTCATCTCTCCTTAATCATTACTAATCATTATTAATTTCTTTTTGCTTTTTTAGTGATTTACAAAATGTTTTAAATAACTGGCGTTCGCCTTCAGTTATAGCATTCAGACACATTTTTACAATGAAGGCACGACCACAACTGGAATCATCATTCATCGGTACAAAAAAAGATAATCTATTCAAAGGAATCTTGATATTGCTATCGGCAATAACACATGAGACTATATCAGTTAGAATCGCTTCTTTTAAAGGAAAATTGTCATTGCCAGTTTCAAAAAATAACGCAACTGAAGGAAAGCTGTGCAACCCTTTTAGACGATTTTCTGAATCAAATACTTGGTCGTAGTACCAATTTGTCAATGTTCCTGGAGACCAAGTAGTGGTAGAGCATTGAATTTGTGCTAAACGATAACTAGATAAATTCAAACAAAAGTCTTCTTTAAATGTATTAGATTCACTTACAAAAAGAAAAGAAACTCCATGTGAACTAAGTTTTGTTAAAGCTTGAAGAAGTTTTTGTAAATAAATTGCTGTCAATCTTAAATCAAAAAAACAATGATAATTATAAAAACCATATAAAAAAATGCCTATTTCACGATTCCATAAATATTTAGTATCACCAAAGTGCGCATCATGTTTATGTAATTGCGATAAAATATAATTAAAATGTAATTTACTCCCACTCCAACGCGCCTTTACACCATTCATACACAAATCCAATTGTTAATACAACCAAAAAGATTGCCATTGTCCAATAACCGAAATAGCTTATATGCCCCAAAGCGCAACACCAAGGGAATAAGTAAATGACTTCTAAATCAAAAATAATAAATAAAATAGCAACAAGATAAAATCTTACATCAAAGACGGTACGAGCATCATCAAAAGGATCGAACCCACATTCGTAGGCTGATAATTTCTCAACACCGGGACGCTGCACGGCAACGAGATACGATAAAGTAAAAATAACGCCAGATAATAATAGGCTGATTATAAAAAAAAATATAAGAATTGAAAGATTTTTTATCATTATGAATTTGAAAACTCTTTAACAGCTAGCATTTTGTTTTAATTATTACATGCAGCCCAGCTAGAGGTATTTTGCTAGGTAAGTTCAAAAACCAGCGATTCACTCTAGGTTGTTTAATCAGAGTAGCACTTAGTTTTAACATATCAATTTCAAAGTGTGATGGTGGCAACTTTAAATTGACACGCCGTTTTAGTTTGAAGTCAACAAAAGTATTTTTAACAAAACGACGAATGTTGACTTTTTTTTTTATGTTCATTGATTTTTTAAATCTAGTATTAACTTTTTTATCACTACTACGTGAAAGTCGATTTGTTGAAAATTCACGAATTTTTTGAACTTTCTTTGACTGCTTTTTCGTTTGATTTAAAATATTATTACTTTTTAATAATCGATGAGGTTCAATTGCAATAGTCCCTTCACCTAATTTAGGAATTTTGTAAACAAAATTACGTGCAACTCGACCAATAAAAATACGAATAATTTTTTTATTAAATTGAGAAATATCAGCACGCTTATTTTTGATTGTAATTTTTTTATAACTAGAAGCCGAAGCCACTTGAGGTAGCATAGCTAACATGAAATCTCTATGTTCCTTTTGTTTCACTTTACTATTTTTGTAAAAAAGATATTTTTTTACATTGATAAAGTAATTTACATCTTTATAGATACTATTCTTTGATATTCGATGACCTAGTGATGCTAGAAATAAAAATGTCTGTTGAACATCCTTCGATCTATAAAAATGAACTTTGAATTTACCTTCGTTTAACATTCGCTCCTTCCACGAAAACAATTCAAATCTAGATGATTTTTTATGGAATTGTTCTTTAAACATATAGCTAATAAAAAGCTTGCGATAGACTGAAATGGAATCAGAAGGTTTATTCAATACACCTTTTAAAAAATTATTTCCATTCCAATCGTTTAAATAAAGATGAGATTTCCTTTCATTTATTTTAGTACCAGCACGATAAAATAAATTATAAGAATTTTTTTTTTTCAAATGTAATCGATTACCAATCCAATGTGCTTTTACTTTATCATTAATAATATCTAAATGCTGAAAGCCAAAAAAAAATGGTTTAAACATTCTTTTAATTCGAATGTTGTACGATTTAGTATCATGATAAATTCTTTTACGTAAAAAGCTCTTCGAGTAATACGGATATGAACTTTTTAGAATCACTTTTTTTTGAAGCAAATACTGGTTTGCTTTTGCTTTACTTAATCTTTTTTTTCTAATAAAATTTATTTTCGAAGCTGAGCTTTTAGGTAATTTGATACTCAATAGTACACTCAGCTTATTTTTTAGATACTTTGAAACAATCAAGCGTCCTTTTGTTGATGGTATAGAAATAATGTCACCCAATGATAGTTGATAGTTAGATGATTGAATGGGTTTACCATTCACAGTCACGAAACCATGTGTAATCAACTGTCGTGAAGCTAATTGCGTAGGTGCGAAACCAAGCGAAACTAAAGCTGAACCTAGGCGTAATTCTAATTTTGAAATGACATCGGATGGCGAGTACTTTTTCTTTTTTCGAAATAAACTTAAAAGCTGCTTGATACGAAAAAATCCGAAGCGCTCACGCAAATATTGCCTTGTTTCAAATCTGACTAAAAATGAAGAAAAAAAAAATCTACTTCTTTTAAAACGAGACATAAAAATTTTTATATTAAAAACATTGGTGGAGTGGAGGTGATCGGACTCGAACCGATACCAAACTACTTGCAAAGCAGACACTCTGC
>JACKZZ010004826.1_pt1 | contig 21123 bp, 10 predicted proteins | sample 8027871 | NCBI WGS metagenome assembly JACKZZ01 (sample SAMN15724774, study PRJNA655200) | protist metagenome | isolation source: fluorescence activated cell sorting (FACS) single amplified genomes of... | place: USA: West Boothbay Harbor, Gulf of Maine | collected 2000-07-19
AGAAGGTAGAAAAGGAAATGATAGCAGCAAACAAGTGCATGTGTATATTGTCGTGAAGTCACTACCGACGGTAAACGGTGCATATCTTATAGCACTTCATTTGACAATATAGCGTATGTATGTAGAATTAAAAAAAAATCAGTTTAATAGTTTGTATACATGAATTTCTCATCTGACCAGTTATGTAACATATTATTACTATGAAGGAAGCTTCCCCATTATACGTAAGCATTACCATGAATGATATTTTGAATATGATTACACCACTCACTTTCTTCTTTTCATAATAGCATCCATCATTCATATTAATATAATTAATCAATCATCAAATGTTATTTTCGTTGCTGTTTTTCCAACAAGATCGGCTTTTGGGCCGAAATCACCGTATAATTTATCAGTCTTTTTTTTTGTTAATAAAGGATATTTATATATTGATTGTGGTACTTCTTGTTTTGCCTGTTGTAATACACCTACTAATGCACCTGCAAGACCTTTATCATCATCAGTAAAAAATGTATGCGATATTCCTGTTCTACCTCCTCGACCAGTTCTACCTATACGATGCACATAGTCCTCAACAGTCAATGGAAATGAATAATTGAGTACATATTCAACTTGTGGTATATCTAAACCACGTGCAGCAACATCTGTTGCAATGAGTAATGGTACTTCACCTGTTTTGAATGCTTCTAATGCAGCAGTACGATCTGCTTGAGCTTTATCCCCGTGAATAGCACCAGCATTAAAACCTTTTGCTAATAGATTATTTAATACAACAGTGGCTTCACGTTTATATAATACAAATATTAAACATCTATTTTTTTTATCATGATATTTTTTTAATAATTCTATTAATTGACGATCACGTGCAAATTTATCTATACATTCCACTATTTGTGTAACACGGTGGTTGGCACTTAGTTCGTCACCACCTACAACAATACGAACAACATCAGGTTTTAAATATGTACTTGCTAAACGTCTAATTTCTTCAGGCCATGTTGCACTAAACATAACAGTTTGTCTACCTTGTGAAGCAGTAGGACAACGCGATACAATATCTTTTATAACAGGTTCAAATCCTTCGTCTAACATGCGATCAGCTTCATCTAGTACCAGGTAATGAACTTGAGATAAAGATAATGATTCATCATCAACTAAATCTTTAAGACGTCCAGGTGTTGCAACAACAATTTCAATACCACTTCTTATAGCAGCCTTTTGTTCACCTTTTGAAACACCACCATATATACATACTGATCTTGCAGCATATTCACCATGACCAACCATTTTACTTACTTCTTTACATACTACATCAGATTGCATAGCTAGTTCACGGGTTGGTGCCATAACTAACATTTGTATAATACCTCTTTTATTTTTATTAGCTATTTTTAATAATGCTGGAATTAAAAATGATAATGTTTTACCACTACCTGTTGCAGCTATTCCAATAACATCTCTACCCGATAGCATTGGTGGCCAACATTGGGATTGAATAGGTGATGGCTTAGTAAAGCCTTTGTGTTCAATATACTTCTTGATTTCAGGACATAGACCTAATGTATCAATTGAAGGATATAAATGATCAAATGATAGCATGGGCTTGTAGGTAATAGCCTCCTCTTCAGGTAGTACAACAATGTCGACTTCCTTACGATAACTATCAACTTTTGAGCTTGATAAGGATACAGTTGCATCATGAGGGACATACAAATTTGCACCACCAGCAGATTTTGCATTACCACTACCTCCAGCAGCATGTTTGTGAGAACTGCTACTGCTAGTGGATGCTGAAGATACAGAAGATAATACAGCTTCCATACGTTCTTTTTCATCTCTACTATCTTTCTTGTCTTTCTTGCTCTTTTTCTCTTTTTTATCCTTTTTATCAGACTTCTCTTTCTTTTCTTTCTTTGATTTCTTGGAACTGCTCTCTTCAACTAGATCCTCGCTGTCTCGGCTTCTTTTGCCTGCATTTGACTCAGATTCTTCAGAAGCTTTCGCAGCTCGCTTAGCTTCCTTACGGGCTTTCTTTGCTGCTTTCTCTTCAGGAGATCCCATTATACTTAATGATTATTAGCTAGAGATAGATGCCTCGCAAATCTTCATGCCCGAGCCGGGGGTCGGCGCTTTAGGTGCAGGTACCGGCGGGAAACTAAATTCGAGAGAGAGAGAGAAGAGGTTTGACGCGGATAAATCTCACCAAACCCCTTTCTACTCCTTTTTATGATAATATAGGTGTTATAGAAAAATTATTTAAAATTTTGTTTAGATATTTAAATTAAACCTTGACTAAATTCGATGGATTCAAGTTGTATAGCCTCTCAGTTTCTTTCTACCTTTGGAACTAAAAATCCTTATGAGATTCTAGGGCTATCAACAACCGCATCAGTTACTGATGAAGATATTAAAAAAGCTTATCGTAAAGCCGCATTGAGAAATCATCCAGACAAAGGTGGTGATGCTGAAAAATTCAAAGCTTGTTGCGTTGCTCATAGTATATTATCGGATAAAGATAAAAGAGCAGTGTATGATGAAACAGGTGATGTTGATGATGCTAATCGTGATAATAGTGATATTGATGAAAAAACATTTGCTGAATGGGATGCTTATTTTAGAAGATTATATCCTAAATTAACAATACAAAAAATAGATCAATTTTCATTAAAATATAAGAATAGTATAGAAGAAAAGAAAGATGTTATAAATGAATATATAAAGCATAAAGGTAAAATGAAAAATATTATGGCATGTGTAATTCTTGCAGAAGAGAATGATATTGAAAGATTTCTATCTTATATTGATGAAGCAATACTTGCGACAGATACTAATGGAAATAATGTATCGTGTACTGGTGCTCCTGTACAAGCTTATCCTGAATATACATCATTCCGTACTCAATTCTATTCAAATGATAAGAATATATTAAAAAAAATAACAAAAAATGTGATGTGTGAAGAAGATAGTCATTCAGATGAAGATACTTCTTCTGTTGGAATGAGTTGTTCTGATAGTGACGATGATAATAATATGGGTGATAACAGCACGAGTATGAATGATTTTATTGTTCATGACAACAGCAGCAAGCCTGTACTGAAAGCAGCTATTACAACAACAACAAAATACAAACAAAATACCATAAAAACTAAGCAAAATATTGGCAAAGTAATTTCACCTCGAAAAACCAGTAGTAGTAGTCGTAGTAGTAGTAGTAGTAGTAGTAGTAGTACAAAAAGTCATGGACGGAAGAAATCAATACCAAGTGCTGTAGCTGCAGGTTATGATAGCTCATCTACTGCATCTGCCATATCATCATTCAATGTAGATGATGTTGAAAAACATGATAAATACGGTGTACAATCCGTTGAAGCAGATTTAGCATCATCAATATTTGCTGCACAAAATAGGCGAAAAACAACAACAAATACTTTGTTGAATAATTTAGAAAATAAATATATTAATAAAAGTAAGAAAGGTGGTAGATTGAAAACCAATACCTCTGATCCTTATAACATAGACGACGCCGCATTTGTAGCCTTACAGAAGAAAATGACCAAAAAGTAGTATGTATTTTTCCTTTTAAAGATGTAATATGTAGGATAATCTAGTAGCAAAGCGGTCGCTCACTGATTGCATTCACTCGTATATGGCAACACAAAGAATGCATCTAATTTCGTCTCACCACTCACCATCTCCACCTCAAAAAACAAACAAATTATGAATACATTGGGTTTATAAATCGGTGAAGAATGAATTTTACTATAATTACAGCATATGCATATTGGCTACTCACAAGCTTTCAAGTTACATTACTTACAGGTATACATAATATAAACTTAGGAAATTCTCTATGTTCCGTTATTTGAGTATTACAAAGTAACTTAATCCAAGTAGAAAGAATGCAAGTATTGTGTTCATCGTGCTGCTAATACTGATTGTAGCATATCCAGTATAAACACAATACCAGGATAATGCTAAGGTAAATTTTCCAAAATATTTATGGACACGACGGATATTTGGATTCCGCTTGAAAGCTTCCAAACCAAAATCTGGATGGAGGAGTAATCCCCCCACCATCATAAGTACAAAATATGCAATAATGACAAAAAGTCCAAGTTGACCATGAGTTGTCATGAAATGAGGTCTATTTATGGCTTCCTTGTTGGACCATATGACGTATAAACCAGCTGCTGAACTCCAAAACGCTATTGCTAGGAGAAGCCCATGTAGTTTTGTGTTCTCATATCCACCTATCTTCTTTAAAAGGGTTGCTAAACCTGACAATACAACGAATGCAAAACTCATGAGAAGTGGGTGGTAGTTAAACCATCTCCATTCTGAGATGATGGCACTGATGTAGTTTACTTGGTCAGCATTTTTTACTGCAGTGAATGCCGCAAACAATCCAACGATCCAAAGGGGATAGAAGAGGCGATTGTATGTTATAGTACGGGAATCCATTTTATTATATGCGAAAGATGTAATTTTGCAGATATTTGGTTTGGGATGGTAAGCCGGATTTCATATCTTGAGCGTTTTGAAAGATTAAGGTTAGTTAGTGTAGTGTTTCGGCCATTAGTAGGCTATTTTGTAGTACGAATTATTTTAATATTGACAACATGCACGCACATATATAATAACAGCTAAAAAATTTAACCCCTGCACTCTTATTAAAGCGAATTCAATCCCAATGAGTTCAATGAGTTAATGAGTGGTATGATGATTCCCGTTATACACTTAGCATGTATAACTATCGCTCCGTTGGTAACCTGCTAAGCCCAAGTCCGGCTTGCGATGTCATGGACACATAGCTAACCAACTTCTAACCTAAGCCCAACTCGAATCCCCGCTTCGCCTTCAAACTATTTTTCAGAACTTTCCAATGTTTTTTTGCTTTTACTTCTTTAAATATATTAAGCGTTTTATTCAAATTTCTCGCAGCAAGTTCACTTGATGCTCTAGTGACCCATGGGTGCTCTAAAGCCTCCTCCACTGTAAGCCTCGTACTGTCGTCTATACATATTAAACGACTAATAAGATCTTTCGCTTCTGCACTAACATTGTCAAATGGCTCTTTGAATTGAAATGCAGCTCTCCGAATATGGTCATCCATGATCTGAGTTCCGTTGACCCCACCAGGATTAACAAACGGTGGATATCCACCTAATAATATGAATGCAGTCACACCAACAGCCCACATATCAACGGGCTTACCATACCCTTTTTCATCAATCCATTCTGGAGCTTTATATGCTCTGGTACCAATATCAAAATCATATAATAATTCATCAATATTATCAGACATTAATTTTCCTGAACCAAAATTTATTAATTTTACATGTGAATCACAATCAGAATTTACTAACATTAAATTTTCTGGTTTAATATCTCGATGGACCACATTCTTATCATGGCAACATTTTAATGCTATTAATAGTACGTATATCAAATCACGAGCATCACTTTCGTTATAAGTAGATTTTGTTTTAATACGTTGAAAAATATCACCACCTTGTAAATGCTCCATGACCAGAATAATTTCATTACTCTCGTCATGGGAGTCAATTATATCAATTATATTGGGATGTTTTATAAAACGTAATAAATCTATTTCGTTTTTTGCGATATTTATAATATTATCATTATATTTTTTTTGGTAAACTTCATTTCCAATATTAATATATTTCAATTTATTAGTACATTTCGCAACAGCTAAAATATGATTATTATTATTATTTACCAAATATATGGTAGAACATTCACTAGAACCTATTTGTTTTAACTTGGTCCATCTTGCATCAAAAGTAAGACGACTTCGATTATTTTCAACACGAGTGTAAAATAATGTTTTTTTCCATTTTATATGAAGTGGTCTCGCAGCAAGTTCACTCGATGCTCTAGTGACCCATGGGTGCTCTAAAGCCTCCTCCACTGTAAGCCTCGTACTGTCGTCTATACATATTAAACGACTAATAAGATCTTTCGCTTCTGCACTAACATTGTCAAATGGCTCTTTGAATTGAAATGCAGCTCTTCGAATGTGGTCATCCATGATCTGAGTTCCGTTGACCCCACCAGGATTAACAAACGGTGGATATCCACCTAATAATATGAATGCAGTCACACCAACAGCCCACATATCAACGGGCTTACCATACCCTTTTTCATCAATCCATTCTGGAGCTTTATATGCTCTGGTACCATGGGGCAGATTGTGTATCATTTCTTTATCGTCAAGTAGTTGCACACTTAAACCAAAGTCTATTAATTTAACAAAGGAATCATCATTATCAACAAGCATTAAATTTTCTAACTTTATATCACGATGTACTATGTTGTTATTATGACAACATTTTAAGGCTATAAGCAATACGTAGATCAAATAGCGGGCATCAGCCTCATTATAAGATGATTTTTTCAATCTCACACGATTTAGCACGGGACCTCCGGCTAGCAGTTCCATGATCATAATACAATGTGTATCATCTTCATACCAGTCTATGAGTTTGACTATATTAGGATGTCCTAGTTTTTTTAAAATTGATATTTCATCATGAGCAGCCCGAAGATGCGTTCTGTTCATTACCTTCTCTTCTTTTTCATTCACATAATATCTTTCTGTACATTTTGCAGCAGCGTATAGACCAGTTTTCTTATGTTGAACTAACCATACAGAACCAAAACCTCCTTTAGCAAACGGCTTACTATTAGGAACATACCATGTTGAAGCAAAATTATCTTCAGCCAAGTCAACACAACTCTCCGTGCTGTCTTCAGCTCTAATGGAGGTTCGACTATGACTACTATCTGCAGACTTATTATAAGAAACGCGAGAACGCTTTGAAGAAGATGATGATAACGCTTCTTCTGTAATGTTTTGCAGACGCATCATGTACGACTCTGTGTCGGAACAAGATGTACTCCTTTTCAGGTTTTTCTCTACGCTTCCTTTATCCTCCATCCTTAATTTTTTTTTACCTATAAATATTTGATATGCATTTGCTTACCTATGCATAGAGCTATATGCTCTTCTTGGCACTTCACTTGAACCACCTCCTGGACTCGGACGCTGAGGTCTAACCCTAACCCGAAAGCACCCCAGAAAAACACTACAATTTCGATTACTATTATAGGTATAACAACATACCATGCAGAGCAGTCCTAACCTAACCGAAAGTTTGCAGCTCGATTCAGGCTCTGATGAAGAGGATGAGTGCTACTGTAGCTATGCCTTGACCGGTCTAAATAAGATAAAGCAACCTCTCTATATCTGCCATGATTGCTCGCCAGATGCGCACAATTGTTTTTGTGAAGGGTGTGCTTCAGTTTGCCATGCTGACCATAATGTTGAATACGTTACTAATGGATTAGGTAATTGTGATTGTGCCATGGGATCGTTTGGTACAGAATGCTCACTTATTGAGAAATCTAGGGAAAAAGCTGAGCAGTTATTCTGTGAAAGTGATAATTATAAGCATCATGATAAAGTAGAAGATGAAAGAATTTACATTGATTCAAAAGTAGAACAACCTAGTCCAATCAAATTTGCTGAATTACATAGAATACGAGCGCTCACAGAGCCATGCACATCAACAACTGGAGCGACACCAAGTATATTTAATAATATACCTGAAGAAAATGAAAAAATATCTAGTACCATATTAGATACGCCTACCGGGTTGCAGTCGCCCAATGACTTACAAGAGGCGATATCTTCCGCGTGTCATGAATTAATTAAGCATACCAAAGAAACACACTGGCTACCTTATTGTGATAAACCAAGGAATATTCTTGAATCTATTGCGCAAGATGTATATAATTATCATATCCACAGAAATGATTTAAGTACAAAACAAGGTCATTGTAGTGGTGCTGAGTGGTGGGTACAGGTAAAGGATCTGTGGGCATCATCATCATCGTCGTCGAAACCCCCCCATAAATTATCTTCAAAAAAGCCTAGTACTGGGATCGATATCCATTACGATAAAGACGAATCAATAGCTGAGCTATGGGGTATAGGTGTATATCCAACAATAAGCACTGTAACATACTGTACGAATACACCCGAGGGTTCAGCTCCCACAATTGTTCTGGCGAAAACTGCTGCTGATGAAGAAGATTCAGCTATTGAAACTTGCGCACTTATTCATCCAAGTATTGGTAAACATTTAGCATTTAATGGTAGATTATTGCATGGGGCTCCATCTGTATTGGCACCAACTAATGACAAATATGAAAAGAAGCAATCATCTAGACGTAGCAGTGAAAGGTATAGAGTTACATTCTTGGTAAATATTTGGTTGTATCATAAACCTGCTGGTGTACATAAATTATCTAATGATGTCAATGTAGCTATACAAAGAGCAATACCAGAGACGAATATGTACTCTACTGCACCACATGATATTAGTTATGAAGTTGAAAGCGCAAATGTGACGTTGCAATTGGAAGAAGACACTCTTCATCCACCATCAAAAATATATGTCACAGATGAACTGGTTGACTATGTTGCAAGGGAAACAGAAGGTACTGGTGATAAGGATACCATGGCTATATCAAATATAACACCAGCTGATTATGGTAATTTTGTAGTTGTGCCCTTCTTATCTCATGATGCTGATTGGAATATAGATATTGATGAAAATGAATTAAATTTATGGATATGGATCCCGAATGCTCTACTGTCAAGTACAACATATCATACATATACACAACAATATCGTATTCATGATAAAAAAAGTAAAAAAAACAGTAGTTCTACTACTCAGGACAAAAGTAGACAAAAAGCAGGTGATGCAGTTATAGCAACACAGCAATATTGGTATATATTGAAATATAAGGGTGATGGAGCATGCGCTCGACTTGTTGGTGGTGATGATGATGGCAGTGAATCAGAAAATGATCGCTGAATAATTAAAGTGTAAATAAGTTATAAAATGTTGAATTGATACAGATATTACAGTATGTATTATCTAACAGCACATACAAGTCCTCTCTAATCGACGATTTTGAACTAGATCGAGAGAAAGCCCGCGAGGCGAATCCACAGTTCGCACTTCATAAGGTAGTGAATTACTATCAAACACATCGGAGAACAGAGCCAAGAAGAATGCCACAATTACACATAAAATTCTCCCAACGCTCACTCTGCCATGATGCGGATACATATTTTCACGTCCGAAACATTCTTTTCTCCATCTTCCTTTCCTAACCCACTCACCAACCAATTTTTGTACTCCCTATTATTTTTGTTTTGCAGATGTAGTTGAATTGTGTTTTAGTACACTATTTGCCATTGGTAATGATGCGTTTGTTGTCGTCCCTCCCTTTGAAGGTACAGACGGTGGTGACGGCAACGGTGTTGATTTATTCTTAAATGATAATGACGTAGCGTTAGGCCCAGTACTACCCGTACTACTACTTGTCAGCCTATTTGCCCAAGAGATTGTTTTATTTACTGCTACTGCAGCTGTTACTTGGGTAGGTTTAGGCACAGGATCAGCAGTAGAGCTGGTACCTGAATGTGTCACAATAGTAGTAGATATTTTTGATGAATCTTTACCATTATTATTGGATACACTTGTAGTAATAGATGCTTTTGATTTATTACTTTTCTTGTTTTTTTTTGTTTGGACTGAGTTAGTTGGTACAGGTGCAGGAACACTAGGAGTTATTGCAATTATCGTGTTTTTCTTGTCAATTGATTTTTTCCCTTTCTTGTTCAATACAGGTGGTGGAGGTGAAGATGGAACACTGCCACTATCGCTGACAGAGCCACGATTAGTCGACCCTGTTAATAAAATTGTAGGATGGGGATTAGGATATGATAGTGGGCTCTTTATTGTTGGATCTCTTTCTCCGGATTCCGCCTCATTATCATTACCTTTGTCATTTGTATCGATAGTCGCGTGATCTCCCGCGGAGTCACTACCTACTGTAGTATGTGCAGCAATACGCATTTGTATCTTATGAGCATCTCTTACAGGATTTCGTTGTTGTTTAGGTGATGTTGATAAAGTCGAATCATCGAGCCACGCTAGTAACGTTGCAGGTGTTGTGTCTTGAGTAGATGCCTGCCCTTGACAACCAATATTTGTACCTGAGTTGTTTCCAATACTATCATTACTCAATGTGCGATATGGCCTAGAAATACTCTCATGATTATTATTATTTGCATTAAATACAGTTTTTACTGTGATTGGAGAAATAGGAATAATACTCGATACACTTATATTCTGCTCATGAGAAAGTTGACCATTTGCAGCTGCTACTACATGACTATTCATTTCTGTGTCAAATTCAAGTGATTTTGGTGTATTATTATTATCATTTGTAGTGTTATCACACATATTTAATATTTGTGACTCATTATCAACAATATCATTTTCTAGATTATTCGATGTGAGTCTGTCTATTGCTTCAGTATCTTGACAAATGGTATTGGTAACTAACTTCAAGTCATTCACAACATTTGCTGCATCTCCCTTCAATGTGTTATCATTATTTGATGATGTTTTGATTGGACTCTCAAAACTTGGTTTATTGGTATTGACAAAGGAAGTAGTAGATTTACTAGCAGTTATATCAGCATTTCTAGCTGGGCTATCTTCTTGAGACACACTATCCTGCTCGTACTGTAAACCAACAGGAGAATCACGACCATTAGCATGAGATGTGGCATTTGCTGTATCAGATACTAGAGTCATAACAGGTCTTTTTGCACTTGGATGTCGTTTAGTAGTACCTTTTCCTCTACCCTCTTCTTGCATATGATGATTTCGATCAACAGGCAACATACCATCGCTATTACTTCGTTTAGTCTCGCTAAATGATAAAGGATGTGAAGGTGACTCACGACCAAGGGAACTACTTGCACTATTACTTCTACCTCGGGTCATTTTTCCCGGAGTACATGCACGGACATCCGATGGTTCTGCTGTGGTCTCGAAAACCCATTTTGGTATTTCATTTTGTCTTATAATTTTCACATCTATAATCATACCTGGTTTTATTCCTGCCCAATATTTACATTTTAAGATAAATTGATTTATAGTATGAGTCATATCCATCGGGGTACCTTTTTGTATACCTAAGTTAATACTTAAACCCATAAAAAATGTGGATAATGCTGGATTACTAATACCAGTCGTACCACTGTCGGATGCAGTAGATTCTTCATACACATGACGCACAGGAGTTGTTGGCCTTGATATTGGATTATTAATATTATTTTCTTCACCTTCACTTGCTTTATTAGCCGTATCAGATTGCACATTATCGTGAATTATAGTGTCCTTATCTCTGTGAAAACAATTTGCAATTGGGTGGATATTCCAGCCTTCATTATGTAAACTTTCAATACCAGCAATTAGTAATCTCATACGCGACTCCACCCACCCGAACCATAGTCTTTTATCCTCCTCAGTGTCAGCACATATATCAATTTGTAGGTAACGACTATATTTATTAAAAAAATCATTTACGCATGGTTGAAATAATTTTTCTAATGGAAAATTATCGAATAATGTATCGCCATTACTATCACTTCTATTGTTACTGCTATTTTTTATCCAATTAATATCATCATCAATATTATTATAATTTTCATTAGAAGCATAATATTCTTGAAATATTAAACTACCTCTTTTCAGCTCATTGCAGAGTAGTGTGTGTTGTGAAAGACCAATGTTGTATGCGCTATTCATAGCAGGAAAGGCTGGTGTGATGATTGGCATCACGTGAGTAGTTTCTTTTATATTAACTTGACAATTCCAGACAGGCATAGCTTGCAGCTGACTACGCAATTGTTTAATTTCTAATGTATTATTTTTGATACGATCCTTTTCATCAAGTATTGCTTGTGCTTTTTGTGGTGAGATGACACTTGATACTATAGACGAGACCCGCTCACTTGACGGTGCTATATACTTGTTTAATGAATACGACGTAGGCTGTTTTCTTCCATTTGCATCATATCCTCGACCTGAGCTAGTGGTGCTTCTAGCATCATCATTAGTGACACTAGATAGTGTAGTATTTTCATCAATACTACTTTTTGTATCAGTAGTACTACCAATTGGTGTATGTGTACTATTATTAAGTGAATCTATATTAGTTTTATTGACTGTTGTAGTCATACCTGTGAGAGTTTCTGCATTTAATGGTAATACCATTGGAGCGTGTCCACCTTTGTTTGTATTGTTCCGTTGTTCCTCTTTTATAGGACTATGACTGTTCACCATACCTGACAAAGTATCCGTATCTGACGGAGTAAAGGGTATTGATTCCAATGTATATGCATCTTCATATGTATCTATTAGCATAACGGGGGTATGTGGTCTCCATCTTGCATATATTGTAAAAAAATTATTTAATAATAATGCAGGACATGCATAAGGATACCGCTGACAAATAAAGGCAACTAGGATGGCACAATTTACTCCACCTAAGAAACCTAATACATTACTGTATAAACCACGCTGTTTTGCCCATCGTTTTACAGCACGCAATGTAACACAAAAATTCTCAAAGTTAGGAACTAAACGGCATATTCTTTCAGCAACACGACTACCATTTAAACATCTTATTGCTTTTTCATCTAAATTAATTAAACATGCATTACTTTCAAGTATATTTGGATCTAATGGTATCTTACGATAACGTGATAATGATGCAAATATCATATCTACAGGTTGTCCGTCAATATTAAACTTCATAACTGGAGTGTAAGCTTCTTGTAAATCGGACAACTGTTGTACATCAAAACGACTTTCTAATTTTGATTTTAATGATGAAAAAAAATCGCTACGAAATACAAAATTTGGTGCTAGACATAAAACATCAATATCTGCTTCTGGTGCATGTACTCCTAGTCTTGTACTACCAAATATATGTAGTTGCACCCCAGCACCATTTTCTCTATCTTCTCGACTAATAGGAACATTTCTTGCATCTGCTAATTCTTTCACCCAATCTTTTACAATACCTAATAACTTTTCTATAGCTAAACCTCGTACATGTTGCCCATATTCAGACTCATATACATCACCACGTAATTTTAAATATGATAATAATAATTTATTTAATATTTGTGCTTTTTCTCCACCAGCATCATTGCTAAAAATCGGACTTATTGACGTTTCTTGATTTTGTGTTATATTACTACTACTGCTAGTAGTAGTGTTAGTATTGTTTGTTTGTACACCAAATTGGCCTGCTATCGTTGTGACACGATTGGAAATAATATGATTTGTAGTTCCTGATGCATCATAAGTTGACGAATTCGAATTTTGTTGTTCATTTTGAACAGCCGATGTAACTACAGATCCGACATTGGGTGTAGACGAACGAGTCAACCCTAGTGATACTGGTACCATCCCCTGAGCTGTACTATTATTATGTAAATTAATATTTTTATTCGTATCAGCATTAGCATGCAGATCTTGTCCATTCTGCTGTAATGCAAATGATTGTATTGGTGAATACCCATAAGTTTCCTTGAAATAATGCAGTGTTTGTGAATATTGTTCAGGTGGTAGTGCATTCATATGCTCATATAGCATTGGTATTTGATTCTGAGTGTGATGTGGTATCTGCTGGTTACCTCTGCTTCCTATATTCTTATGTTGCATATGTTTCTTGCCATATTGCGTACCTGGATGACCATTTTGACCATCATGCCCTCCAGCTCTTGTCTCATTCATAGGACGAGCAGGCTTCTTTTGATTCTTTTTAATAAAACTTCCATTTTTAGGTGGATTCTTCTTAGCCTTGCCATTCCCTTCTTGATTCATTTCTCTTGAGTCAAGAGCACTTATACCAATATAAAATCAGTTTACTCTCTTCATTTCTTTGAGTGCAAATCCGGGGGCACGTTTTCATTTACGAAAAAAATTGAAGCGGAATTATTATAAATTGAGACAGAAGAGCTCGTACCCAGCATAATCCAGGTTACATGGGACAAAGATATGCATGTACATAGAGTATGTAGAAATGTGTTGTTGGTTTAATGTACGTACACTTATCACTATTTACAAGTTACAGCTAGCTAAGGGTCAGCTAGTTCTGCATGGTGCTCGACGTACTTACTTCCTTTTTTATTCCTAAATCTATGATAAGACACATTAAAGCATGCATTTTAACATATCATGCATGCCTTGTAAATTACTGTAATAATGCAGTTTCTTTCGCTTTAAATAAAGTATCACATTCCTTGATAGTGATATCACTATGACTTTCTACATGAGTAGAAAGTCTTTTCAATTCATCATCACTGAAAGATCCCTTTAATTTCTTATATTTATCAAGACCTACTTTACGAATATTACGTATATCACCTTTAGCCTTTTCTAATAATACACTGCATTGTTTTATTAAATTTAATCTTACTTCTTTTGAAGGTTTTGATACTTTGACTACAAGGACATTATCTCTATCTCCTTTTGTGGGATTAACACCCATACCACATTCACGTAATGAAGTAGCAACAGTGGTAATCATATCTGGATCATATACAGTAAAATCAAATGTTAAAGGATTTACCATGGTGATTTGGGAAACATCACTTATACTGACACTTCCCATTCCATCTATATTAACTTGTACATGGTGAAACATATCAGGTCTTATAGCACCACCACGTATTTTTTTAAACTCATTATTTAATCTGCCCTTTCTTTTATCCATTTTATCATTAAATTTAGAAGGTTCGGGAATTTCAATTGGTGCAGGGACATGATCATCATCATCATCATCATCAACTAAAGACGATCCACCTTTATTCTTCTTACCACCTTTACCACCTATGTTCTTATTACCACCTTTATTCTTACCTTTTGCCATGAAAACTGGTAGACTACTGTGAATACCTCGTGATATAGGGTGATATTGGTGCTGGCTCAAGGATTGAACAAAGATGTTGCCAAATATAGTTTTATTACCCATAAATACATAACGCCTTGCTACCAACATACTCATTCCACACTTATGCATCTTTACAGAATAAATTCACCTTTAAAATACTTTTTAAAGGGGAAAGAAGGGTAATTTGTTTGGCTCTGGTTTATTCTCACCGGTCAATCAATCAATCTCATTACTTTCGCATTTTATTTCGTTTTTCTTATGTGACGATCGTGGATCGAATACCATAATAACAACACAATAGGTTTAATATATTATTTAAAATTACCTTTTTGTGGAGAGTTCAGTTTTACTCTAAATTTCGCAGTCTATCCATTACATCCAATATCCCTTCCAAAATATTTTAGTAAACTTTGATTTGAAGATGAATTTATGGAGCACTCATCGACGATCTCATCGTGTACTGGGTGTTGAGTACACTGAAGGCAAGGCTAATCCATTCCAAAGGACCTATCATGATGCTGCACCTGATTCATGCCGGTTTCTGAGGGACACATGCGGTGGTCTGCCACTGCATGTGGGGTCGCAACCGAGCTGTGGTGCCAACCAGCGTCTTGCCTCCAGAATGAAATCTTCTAACTCACCGTGTATATAATTGCTGCCCGGTCCCCATCGCTGTGATGCATCAAAAGTGCAATAACCACCATCCACGAAACGTACTGGCCTTCCTTTCTCACCCAGCCATTTTTTTCGGAATCGAATGAGTAGTTTGATATCAGCATCCCTGAACGGGCGCTTCCGCCACAGCACGGTGGAATGAATGGTAGAGTGGTCGCAAGGAATACCCCTAGCTCGCATGCCATCAATACATTGGGTGAGGTCAACACTGAGGGAATTATTGTTTCCCAGCCGCACAATTGAAATGCCACACCTTAGCTCCTCTATCCCTGCGTCGGTTGTAATGCCTCCATTCATACTTATTCCACACACTTCTGCATCTTATAGAATAAATTTACCTCTAAATACAATTTTAAAAAAAAAAAGTGGAAAGATTAGACGTACGAATGTACCATAATGCCAGGACGCGTTTGGAGGGAGAGGATTATTGGGAATGTCGATTAATTAATTACATTCATCACTTATTTTTTATTTTTTTGCAATTGATTATTCATAAAAGTAATTGACATTTTGATGGTCTAAGATCTAGGATAAGAGAAGCACCTAGTATTCCAGAGAGTAAATACTGATAGATATTTAGAATGTCAGGTCGCGTTCAAGTGCCGAAATTTGATAAGAAGTTGTCACAGAGTTCCCGTGCTGATCTACAATTCAATGTGGGTTCAGTTGAGAAGTGTATGAAGAATGTTGTGAATCAACGCAGATTTCCAATGAATATGGGAAAGATTGCTCCAATTTACCAAACTGCTGTTTTAGAATATCAAACTGCTGAAGTACTTGAATTATCTGGAAATTCTTCAAGAGATAATATACGTGATATTATTGAAATTGATGATGTTCGTGCAGCTGTTGAGAATGATGAAGAATTAAATAAAATGTATGGTCATAGCCTCAAATTAATGTACATGCCTCAAAGAAATTTGCCAGAGGATATTCAAATACGTCTTAATGAAATGATTTCTACAGAAATTACAAAAGCAGACATATCTGGTATATCTTTATATCATTTATTAGAGAATGGGTCTGCTTGTTTTCCTTTAAATAAAATATCTTGGACGAAAGAATTTCTTGCGGGTTCATCAAATTTACGCAACAGTAAACAAGAAGAAAGTGGTAACAGCGATAGTACTAGTGTCACTACAAGTGCGCGTGCTAACTATTTTGAAGATGAAATCGATGAGGATGATACCTATCGTCGTGACTTTATGAAGCGACACGGTATTGTAGACCATAAAGGTTCAAGACTTGATATTAATACATGTGTTGCTGTCGACATTACTCGTGAAGATTTGATTGAGCGCTATACATGGAGAGTATATAATACAATATTTGAGATTGCATGTGATCTTGCCAACAGAAATTTGAGGGAATCATCGCGAGTAAAGTATTTGGAAAAGTTCACAACTTGGGATCATTTGCACGAAACTCATCCTCATTTTTTTGAGAATGCGTTAAATATGTCATGTTTCAATCCACATACCCTATTTTCCTATGATAAAGATGCTATTAAAGAATCATTAAAAGATATTGATTTAAGTATTATGAATGAATTTGAATCCAATACTATATTAATGGATAAGTATTTTGGTCGACGTGCATTAGCTGATCTGCGTCTTGCTCTTGGTCCCCCGCTATTATTGCCATTCAGCGGTCCAAGAAGCCGAGAAATATCATTTGGTAAAATATATAGAGATAATATTCCTTTAACATTCCGGAGAGTGCTTCGTGAGATCGCACAAGATTTTAAGATGGATCTCAGATTTACAAAGGAAACAGTCGAAATTTTTCATCGTTTTACTGACATTGTATTGCAAATGGTTATTGCAAAAAGTATTGAAGTTTCTAAAACAAAAATTGATGGAAGTAACAATGTGCAATATGGCTCCTTGACTACTGCTTGGGCAATTATTAAAGGTGAAAACATACCTTCTGATCTACCTTCACTCAAGAGTTTTGAAAGTATTGTAAATACTGATTGTTTTTATAAGAAAGAAGAGGAGAAAGCGACTTTAAGTGCTGCATTTCTTCAAGTTCTACGAGAGATGGGTACAGATAGTGCTAAGATCGAGGAACTAGCTGGTCAAAATGTATTTTCTATTTTTGATGAAGTTGAACGTTGTGAACCTAGTAAGGATATTATTGAATCCATAATATTACCAGTAGTTAAAAACTTTGAATATTTTCGTCTTGAATTTGAAGATTGGTATAATGGAGACACTGAAGTTGCAGCAAAAATAGAGCGAGAGAGAAGAAGTATCATAAGGCATGGTAGAAGAAGAAGAAGACTACTGCCAGATAATCTTACAGTTTTGACGGATTTTCTTTCTGATAGTGCATTCAGTCCAAGTTGCCTATATGAGGAGATGGAGCTGAGTTGTATTATTAAGGAAATTATGGAAATGTGGATTCGTGTTGCTGTGACTGCTTGTGAACATGATCCTTATTGTAAAACCGTTCTTCCAGCACATGTACTTAAATTGTTTCAAATCGATAAAGGTAACTTGTTAAGGAAAGCTTTACTGTATCGCTTGTCACAATTTAAGGTAGACGATGAAGAAGATGATGATCAAAAGTGTGCAAAAGCTAGAGAACAAGAAGACCGCCGCAAGATGCAAGATGCTAAGGTAGATGAAAAGCTGTCAAGTATGATGGAAAAGCTTACTACTATGGCTAATATTCGTGGAATATCTAGTCAAAAGGCAGTCGCCTTGCAGGAACTGGTCAAGTCAACATCTGCTGTTGAGGTCGTTTATAATCCATCTATTGATCCACCAAAGATGCCTACCTTTGGAGCTACGCCACCTGCATCACTTGCTCTAGTTCTTGCACAGAAAGGAATTTTACATTTGTATGAACAAATGCTCAAATTTATTGGTGAACCTATATCTTCATTGAATGAATCAATTCGTGCTAGTCCTGATGAAGTTGTATTAGTTTTAGAAGCATTAGCGATGCTTGAAATATCACTACCATCTGATAGTGCACCCGTTGAATCACACGATGCTGCTGATACGAGTATATTGCCTTCACGTACTAACACTACGCTCAATGATCTTCCACGAGATCCAGCTGATATTTTGTCGTTAGACACTGCGACTCGTCGCATGTTTGCGGGCCCTACAAGCGATATCAAAGCAGAGTACCTCGATGATCCATATTATCAGTTATATGATATTTATCCCGAAAGCTCTGATGGCAGCGCTTCTGCTGATTTTACACAACAAGCACTCCCCTCTTTTGCGCGTAAATCTATGTTAGATGAAGCATGGGCATGGCCAGCCAATGGTCTCTACTCATTTGATACTTTTAATAAGTATTGGCAGGATCTTACTTGTAATTGCTTTGAAGGTGTTGATCTATCAAATTGTTTTATTGCTGGTGGGTCCATTCTGCGGTGCCTTCATAAAGGTAATTACGATGATAGTTTGAGTGATATTGATATCTTTGTATACGGCCTTAATGAGACTCAAGCTACTGCCCGTCTTCAGCAGGTCATAGCAGATGTCAGTAAGCAACGGCGCAAGATTGATAGTGATGTACATAATGTTGTGGTTCATTCTAAACACGCAACAACTCTAGTGGGGTGTAAAAGATTCCCACCAGTACAATTTATTTTACGTGTATATCGCTCTGCAACTGAAGTTTTATTAGGCTTTGATGTTGATTGTTGCTGTGTAGGTATGGGCTCAGATATGAAACCACGTGCCAATGCTCGTGGATGGCGTGCATTAGTTACCGGTGTTAATGCTATTGATTTAACTCGACGCTCACCTTCTTATGAACGCCGCTTAATGAAGTATTTTCGTCGTGGCTATAACGTTTATGTTGGGTACGGCTTTGATAATGAGCATGTTGATGATGATTTATTAAGGAACATGAATAAAAATAAACGTAACTTGTCCGGATTTCTTCTGCTTTTATTAAAATGTCATCCTTATACTTTGGAATCTGGTATTGCATCCAGCGTTGATGTAAAGCCTATTTATAATACAAAAAGCAAATTTTCAGATAAAGGATTCGGTGATTATGATGAAAGTATATACAGCATGCCTAATTATACTTCATTAAGCTCAAATGAAGCCAAAAATTTATTTGAGCATGAGCAAGAGAGGAACCGTGGTAAACCAACAGGTATTGTTCGTAAGTATGGCACTAGTGGTGATGTGGTTACTTTTCTGCAGTTTGACGATGATAGCGATTGTGACTATATGAATATATCTAAGTTTGTTGAACTAAAATGGTTAGTTACAAATCCAGGTAGTCAAGGAAGTCTTGTGACTACAGATGAAGGGCTTTTAATGACGGGATCGTTTGCACCAATCAGTGACAGTGTCCAATCTTGGTTTCAGGATTCACTTTGGAATAAGAACTATCATTATGTTGCTCCAACTTATACTACATTAAATTCTTTACTTCTTGGTAAACGTCGCAATAATGGTGTTAAACCAGAAAAAATGCTTGAATTGGTTGAAAGCAATAAGCTTGCCCATATATGTAACGAAGTTGACGCAACATTTTTTAATAAAGGTAAAAGTATTTTACAAACTATATTTAATCCGAGATATTTTTTAGGTATAGAGAAAGTCTCTCGTCAGATTCATCCACATTTAGTAATAAGTAATAAAGCGATGTTAATGATTGCTGGTTTGAATGCACAAACAAGTTCAATGTGCATGAATATATCTATTGATATAACATTGAGTCACCGGAAACCACTGAGAAAGACACTCAGTTCTAGAGCAGTACAAAGTAGTGTACGTTTTGCTTTTCCAGGAAAACTTGCAAAGCATGCTGGTTCTAAGGGAGCAAAGGCTTGTATCAAAATTTGGGAAGACCATAGAAGACCATATTGAGACCGATAAGGGGAGGCATATTAGCCCTACACGAAGGTGACCCAGTGTTCTCAACATAGTCATATGTTGTGATATTAAGGGTCCGTCCGATGCGTAGATGTACTAATAGTATACCATATTCTAGTTATATATATGTAATAAGTAATTAAATTCAACAAAATACATTTCCTTTGAATCTATTGTAAAACATACTGCTGCTGCATGGCAGTAGGCTGTACAAGTGCTGGAGCTTATGAGACAGGTTAGTACCGTTCATGTATGGAGAGAGAGGGGGCGATCAAAGTGCATTAGATGGGGTGGTGGGCATGACTATTACATTATTACTACACATTACTATTGGTCACAGTACAACGAATTCGGTGCTGTTGACAGTTACTGTCTAGTATTTTATCCATAAACCTGGGCATTGCCAGTATTACTGTGTGTAGTTTCTGTCGTGGTGTGTACGCCGAAACCACAGTACTCGTGATGCTCTATATCCTCGGGTACTTTGTGCTTGTACCTGGAGAAAGAGTTTCTTATAGGTTGTTTATGTACAGTAATGACATTATATCAGTGGACCTCCTCGCCTCGCTGCCAAGTACTACGACTATTCTACTCGCAGCAGATGGTTTATGGAATAATTGGAAGAAGAATGAGTTAATGTGGGAATATTTTTAATTAGAAAAAAGAAGGTACACACAGATAAAAAGATATTTGGCAATTTAATGAATAATACAACCAACTAAGT
>JACKZZ010022353.1_pt1 | contig 21098 bp, 12 predicted proteins | sample 8027871 | NCBI WGS metagenome assembly JACKZZ01 (sample SAMN15724774, study PRJNA655200) | protist metagenome | isolation source: fluorescence activated cell sorting (FACS) single amplified genomes of... | place: USA: West Boothbay Harbor, Gulf of Maine | collected 2000-07-19
ACAACCACAGACGAGCTTGATATGGCTAAGACCCATTTGAGCGAAGCGATAGCATTTAATGAAACGTTGGAGTTGCAACTTAATGAGATGTCAGAGAAGAAATCTGTGATCGCGGCAGAGTTGTCTGAAGACTTCGCCCTGCGCAAAGGGAACCAATCGAAGGAATTGGAGCGTTCTGATGCGTCGGATGACCAAGCTGCGGGAATACCAAGTGAGCTTGATGGTGTCAGGGCCCGACTGAGCGAATCGTCTTTGTCTGACATTGCAGTAAACGAAGCTGATAACGAAATGCTTCCTGTATGGGAAGAATTTTCTGATTTGGAAGGCCATGCATATTTCTACAACCGCCTAACAAATATTTCGACATATGACATGCCAGATGAGTTAAAAAGCGCGGAAGAAAATGCACTTCCTCCTCTTGCTGGTGGATGGATCGAGTATACGGACGATAACGGGCGATATTATTGGCATAGTGCTGAGTTAAATAAAAGTGTATGGGATGAACCTGCTTCGTACAGAGAAAGGCGCGAAGAAATTGCTGCAATCAGAGCGCGCATAAAAGTCGAAAAGGAGCGCAACGATAATGTCATGGCGCTCGATGCATCTCTTAAAACGAGCGTGGTAGAGATGGAAAGCAACCACAACAATCCTGCAATGAAGGATTCAGACCTGTTGCAAAAAGGCAGCAATGTGGATAAAATTGTATCTGATGCACGCCTTGCGACGTTTAGAGAAACGGCAAATCTGTTACAAGAAAATGACGACAAATTAAAATCAATTTTGCGCTGTCTTCAAAATTCGGAACAGGAACTTACAATAGTTCGACAACATTTTGCCGACACAGATTTAACGATGGGTAAGGACCGACCACTTTCTACTTATGAGAAGTGCCTTCGTCAAATTCTTGAACGTGCATCGATCCCAACACCATCAGGGACAAGTGACCGTGCTGAAGTACGTGCTGATGAATTAGACGAGACTGTCCAGGAAGAATTTCGCGAAGCCTTCACTACGAAAACTGTCTGCGACCTAGATATGTCAATGAACGATTCGATGTCGTCGTCCGTCTTGCTTCCTCACGAGGAACAAATGAAGGCGTCGATTGGAATCACAAATCTGGAGACAAAACGTATTCAGGCAGGCAAAATACACAGTATCGACATACAAATGGTGAAAGGCGAAATACTGGACATCATGTTTACGTGCCGCCGCTACGACGTTGGTTTTCAACATGTCTTTCTAAGCATAGAAACCCCACCACCTTTGCCCGAAACAGATTCTGCCACTGCTGCTGCCGAGGCGCCAAAATTCGTCCTCCGTAGCGTGGACGGGGAGTTTTATACCGAGAGTAGTGACCAATGCCAGCGTGTTCCCGCGCATATAGCGCCTCAAGTGGGTCAGTATCGTTGCAATCGAACGGGTACTCTCACCATAACGTGGAATAATACATACAGTTATGTAAGGTCAAAGCTTGTTGCGTGGTATTGCTGCATCTCCCCACGAAGTCATTTGGTATCGGATGATATATTACCGTAGAGTAGACACATTTGTAAACGTAAAGTTTATTTCTATACTGTAAATTACTATGCCATTTTTACGGATCTACTCGTACGAGTGCGAATACAGTAATAGTCTACTCCGTAGGTATTGACAGGTATGCTAAAACCGGTCGCCCTCCCTGCCATGGATTAGTCTATTTTCCCGTTCGCCGCATTTGTGAGTCATAATACTCTATTTAATATCCATCTTCTTCAAAAATATTTTCACAACATTGAAATGGATCTTCTCCTTCTCGACGGTTTCGTGATAAGTACTGCAGCACCGGTGTCCCCTATTATCTGAGCTATAATCACTCCACGACTCTATCGGTACTCATAGACTATGGAGCGAACTCGAAGTTCAAGGCTTATCATCCAACAACCCTTCCGATTCTACGGAGGAGTCGTCTGAGGAGATGTCTGAAATGTTGTCGTAATGTACTTGCTGTCGCTACTTGCGCTCACGAGACTGGCTCGAATCAACTGGGAAGATGAAGTCGATCTGGCGCGGGAGTCAACGCCTGGCATTAATAGTCTGTCTATCAATGTTTTCAATTATGTGTGTTAAATCAATGTGTATATTATCAGTGTATGCCAGCAATAAATGTTTACGCATCTATCATTGTAATTTAATTAAATAAACTGTGTTTGCGTGCTTTTGACGTCGGAGCTAACGTTATTTTGCCACGTAGATTGTCTTGAATAGAGTGTAGCTCCAGCGCAATGTCGTCGAAAGACGGGCGCTTTGTGCAGTCCGATGACCAGCACCTTTGTATCAACTGCTTACACTTATCAGACGGACCCGTCGTGTCGGCTATCTCTGGACGCCATCCTTCGATCACCGCGTACGAGATCTGTATGTGACTTCGGGGTTGCTCGCTGGATGGGTCCTTAGCAAAGGCAACCTGGATATCGCCGCCCTTGTGCGTAAAGCTATACAAGATCACTGCGAACGAATACACATCCGCCGTCTCGTCGTATCGCTCATTCTGCAACACCTCCGGCGCACAAAATAACGGTGTGCCCACACTGGTCATGGTGTAATCCAATTTTTCCGCACTCTCACCGAAATCTGCGATCCAAGGCTTTGGCTTCCCCGTGGCGGTGACGTTCAACAAAATGTTCTCGTTTTTAAGGTCACGATGAAGAATGCCCTGCGCGTGAATATACTGCATGCCGCGCGCAATGCCAATGAGCAAGGGCAGTTTGTGCTTGCTCCATGCCTGCGGCTCCGACAATGCACCATCTTGCTCGTCCTTGAGGAATGTCTTTACTGTTCCTCGTGTGGCCAGGCCCATGGCCAGCACCAGCGTATGTGCAGAAGCGCAGTAGCCGAGGAACGGAACGATGTTTGGATGTGACAGCTTACACATGAGCAAGGCCTCTTGAACGAAGCTTTCCATGGATAATTCAGTTACTGAGCCGTGGTTCATCTGTTAGCGTGCGTAAGTTAGTTAGTTAGTATGTAATTAAGTAAGTAAGTAAGTGGGTGAGTATGCACCTGCTTGATGGCGACCTTTCGTCCGTCCAAGAGAGCTTCTCGGACAACCCCAAAGCTTCCTCGACCCAACTGTCTACCAACCGAGCTTATTGAGTCCTCTTCGAGCTCCCACGAACGAAGCGACGAAGCGTCTTCGTTTTCTTCGCAATCGAATGCGGCATCGATAATATCCCTCTCGTCTGGCGTAAAATGTGTGACCTGAACGCCAGAAGTTTTTCGTGACGAAATTCTATCCAACTCGTGCTGCATGTCGTTGATCTTGTCAGTCTGTTCAAGTTTCATGACAAAATTGCTTCTGGCTTGTTTTTCGCTGTGGCGTATACTGAAGGCCACCAGCGTGATAAAGGGCGACATGCCAACCAGAATTTCAAAGATTGCGAGAAGAACGTGATACTCGTGCCTTATGATTACCTCGGCTGCTCCATGCAAAAGCAAACTTACCATCAATGGCAAGAGAGCATGTACAAATCGAAGGCGCATTGTGATCATCGCAAGGTAAAGAACTATTTGCATGTTCCAGGAAAGGTTCAGCTTGTAACGCCTTACCTGGTTAGGAAGTTCTTTGAAAAAGTCCAGCCCTGACAACTCGCTGCACGATTGAGTTTGCATCCACGTGGAATTTAAACCTGACATACATTTTTTTACGTGAATATCTGCATATTGATACATATTTGCGCGAGTAAATGACATCATAAATGAAATAAGAAGTACTAAGACCGTGGCAATGGAAAGGAGGATTGCGCTGACATATTTGGCTCCCTTTTTCCTTCGTAACAACATGAATGCAAATAAGCTCACCATGGTACAAAAAATAAACATAGGGAGGAGCGGTGAATCGTACCACCCCACGGATACTATATACAACGCGAGCAAAGCCATGAAAACACTCAGTAATGCAGAACAGTACTTGGCGACCCTCAGATTCCTCAGCGAATAATAAGTGCAAAATTTAGTTTCCAAGGCGCTGTCCTTAAAGGTTAGCGTGAACCAATGCATTTGTGCGAAAACAGCGTCCACTAGCAATGATGGCTTGACTTCATAAAAACTTTGCGTGCCTCCTTCGGGATAAATAGAGGCTGACTCGATTTTATTCTCTTCTTTGCACTCGGTGACTGCATATTTGACTTCCGCCATTGCGCCACGGCCGTAGCTAGTGTTGGGCTGGTTCTATTTCTGGTTCCAGAACCTCCGTACAGCCGCAGCCAGGAACAGCAGAAAGTACTCAGCAGTATGGCGTACGGCTACGTGCGTACGTACTGTACGAGTACGGGGAGTACAGATTTGTGCAGAAATTTTGCACAATTTTAAATTGCAGTCTACTGTACTGAGTACTCAGTGTAGACTACTGCTACAGAAACGTATTAGAATGAGAATTCAGTAAGAGCTTGAGACTTTGCCATACAGGTATTTACTTATCCTCTCGCAATACTGGCGTATATTACAGATTTCTAAACGGTAATAAATTACTTTTGATTTTTGCTTGCAACGGTATTTTACATGAATTGTATCCAGCGAGAAATCCAGCGAAATTTATTACCGTTTCAGAAATCAAAATCATTTTATAATTATTTTTTTATAATAATAATAATAAATCCGTCAGCGGGCTTTCTACACTTTTGTAACTTAGACTAGAACTTAATAACTTTATAGTCTGTGATAATACTACAGTATCCTTACATGCATGTAATAGTACCATAATATAACCGATACCGTACTTGTACTCATACAGTACCGGTATACAGTACCCTACTTGTACTGTTGTAACTGTATAATACAAGTATTGTTTAGCATACGGTACGAGTAGCATACCTTTACTGTATTCTTGTACTGATGAGCCACCGAGCATACAGTATTCAGGAAGCCACGATGAAATCCACATCAAAACCACGATGACGCTGGCGAAGTTTTCGAGTCAATTGTGCCGTAACAGGCAACATTAGGGTGCGCGCACAGTGCTGTAAAGGAACTGGCATTGTGTGTTGGTGAACCTGGCAATCACAAACTGAATCCATGGCATTCGAAATGTTGGACACCTCTGGGTCGTTAAGTTCCATCGAGACAACCTCATCAATCCTTGCCGAGACATGCCTTGCCGTCGATAAACTGACGCCGTACGAAATCGAATCGAAAGCACTACTGCAGCGTATTCAGCAAACAAAAGATAGCTTTGAGGATCATATTTATGATGTTACATCTCTCTACGAGGCTCTGCAAGCAAAACGTAAGGAAGCAGAGCTTAATGTACTTACAACGCGTTGTATGCTTGAACAATGTACGACAATAAACCAAAAGGAAATTGCTTCTGCGCCTGAAATGCAGGCCGCAATTTGTCGACAAGAGGATTGGAAAGAAAAATACTTCTACCAGGCTGATGAAAGTAATGTCAAGTCACTTGCAATTCAGACAATGTTTGAAAGGCGCCAGCAGAGAAACGAGGTCCTCGATGGGTGCGATGCGACCGGAGCAAAGCAAACCCGCTTTGAGCAAGAAAAGAAAATACAGTACGATCTCGCTTTGAGGGCAAAGGCGCGGGCCCGTCAGAAGAGTGCGGCTGTGAAAAGAATGCGCGAAAAGGAGGCGAGGGAGCGGCGACAAAACCTAAAGGCCCAGAAATGGCCAGATCGTGTAATGAGCAACAAGTTTTCAAGGTCGTATGCTCGTCTCCATCGAGTTAGAATCGAGACTGCAGCCCGGATGACACCTTCTCCGTACTGTCGCACTATCGCTGATGCTAGGAAAATTACGCGATTGCTCGATGATAATGCAAATATCTTCCATCGCTCTGATGGAGTGCACAAGCGACTTGCCTACAAGCAGATCGCAATGCAAAACGATGCGGCTAGATATGGAAGTCTCGGAAGTCTTGGACGGCATTTACAAGAGATAGAGGAAACTACCATCACAAGAACGACGAAACAAGTTGGAACAGTCCAGAAAAGATTGACCCAAACTCCATCTCCTCAAAGGTTTGCAAAACTTCATTCCAAATTTCGGGCTCCCTCTAGAATACGACCACATACTGCTGACCCGAGGTTGAAGGGCCCCCAAAAAACACATAGAAGATCCAATGCCCGCTGTTTTGCCAATTCTCCAGGAACATCAGTGGAAAAGCCAAGGCTGAGAAAGAGTCGAGGCGTCAACATGTACCGATTCGGGAGGTGGGGTAAACCGTGTGTGCGTAATCACTTTGCTCGCGTTGCAGCGGCTTCTACGGCTCCTGCGGTAGCATCTTCTGCTCACAAAAAGGGCACTATCAGCGTTGCAAAAATGGCAGCTAAATTGGGGTTCTGCCTTGATATCGATGCGATTGCAACCTGTGCGATATGTGGTCTCGTAGCGCGCAGCTACATAGAATCTGTAATTCAAACAATATCTATCAATAGAACATCGCAATGGCAAAATCGGGAGGGGAGTGCGACTTGGACGAGACAGCATAGTATGATAACTTCGGAAGGACCATGCTATAAGCTGCGGAATATCAACACTCATACCAAAATTGTGGCAGCCAGAAAAGAAATTGGAAAGCGATTTGAGGAGTGTGTTAGTGCTGCCATTGAAATCGAAAGGGTGGCTCGAGGATGGGAAGGACGGACGCGAGCGCACAGAGAAGCCGTGAAGCTTCAGAAATTGCTTCACTTTGCTTCCATACACATTCAGCGGGTAGCTCGTGGGTGGAAGGGGCGAAAATTAGCAAGGTATTTACGTCAGCAAATGTTTTTCTCTGCGGTGCAAATTGAAAGGGTATGGCGAGGTAGTCGTGCTCGTGTATTGGCGGCAGAAATTAAGACAGCAATGCAAAATAAAATAGCCACGCGCAACCGTAGAATAGCAAAGGAAAAGAAAGAGGTACAGGAACGCATTCGGCTACGTCTTGAGAAGGAAAGTAAAACCGCAAGAGCCGTCCAGAAACGTTTTGATATGCTCGTCGACCTCGAAAAGAGTGTTACAGCAGCATCCAGAGTTATCGAGTTGGGTAAAAAGAAAGCAAATGAAGCACTGACCGACCGAGACCGAGCTGAACTTACACAAAGTGAATATGCAGCTCAGGGGTCTGATTTGCGATTTGCCGTAATGCCAGATCCGGACCGTGTTGTGGATCCGGGTACAGGAAAGTTTTGCAATGCTTCTCACCCCTTTTTATCTAGGGAAGATACCTTTCTGCTGGGTGGATGTTCGCATTCCCTCGAAGCACACGACCATGAGGATGTGCACTGCGCAAATGAAGAGACCAAAATTGAAAAGGAGGACAGAGTTAATAAAAGTAGGCTCCACCAACTCCATCTCTTGTACGTGCATCACGGAACAGACGAGGCAAAACAAAAGTATAAGAAAGAATTACAAAGACAACATAAAGAAAGGAAAGGGCGAGACGAGTTCGCGAGAGAGCTCGAAAACATCAAGCAGCGAAAGCAACTCGAACAAAAGCGTATGAAGAATGCGTATAAAGAAAGAAGAGAGTTGCGGCTCCAATACGGACGAGGCGGGTCTAAAAAGATGAGAATGGATAAGCTGCAAGAAAGCGACAGACAGAAATTTCCTTCTCTGCACTATATTCAAGACCCTCGATATCGCCGTTACCCGTATGATTGCAAAGAGATGCTCGTGCGTATGAGTGAGGAGCAAACCAGAAGCGAGTTTTCCCACTCCGAATGGGAACGGACCTATCTTATTGAAAGAAGAAAACTGATAGAGCAACATCAAAAAGATGGTGAGAGTTTCGTTGTCCCATCACAGTAAATTAGCGATTTATTCTCTGACATTTGTTCTAAATCTATATGTGTAGCCGACATGCGAAAGCGAGTAGGAGTTTTAACAAAGGCAGAGTATGATGCTCGCATTGCAAATATTAACAAGGCCCAACAGGCACGAAGCATAGGTGATCTCAGTGCGCAGCTTGGACTTGTCAAGAGCTCGAAACAAACGGAGGAGAAAATGAACGAAAAGAACGGCTTTAAACAGCAACAGGAACGCGAAATAAAAGCAATGGCAAAATATCCACAAGCAAATAAATTGGTGAAACATATCCCAGCAGGATTTAATCAACTAGTTGATGCGATATATGGCATTGGAACAAGTGTCGGCAGATCCAAACACGTTGTACTTGAAAGTAAACTTCAAATTGCACGTGCGAAATATAGGGTATGGAAAAAGCGGAGAGAGAGAATAAGGCTATGCGAGGAAGAAGAGGACATGCTTACAAAAGAGCTTGGTAGAGCTACTATAGACAATCCTGCTTCCCAGATTGAGGATAGGGAAACGCTGCAAGAAAAGCAACGGCAACGTCTTTATGGACGTCGCCTAAAGCATACGATCGCCCGTCTCGCTGAATACCAGCGTCCAATACGTAAATTGTACGGGCATGTTCTCCATGATGCACATGATTTTTTCTCGGCAATGGATTGGGATGAAGATGAGATTGTTACAAGAGACGATTGGCACGATGCGATAGCACGGCTTGGTATTGGCGTGAGCAATCCTTCAGCAGGACGAAATCGTATGAAGTGGAGAGAAGCAAAAACGGCGCATGATATAAGAATGACCGGCACGAATATTCAACATGATCCGATTAAACATGAAGAAGAGATAGAGCCAGAAAAACCACTGCGCTGGCATGATGCGAATGGGCTAGATTTATCTATAAAAATGGTGGACGATCTCATGTGCTACTTTGATCGAGATCGCAGTGGCGTTATTGAGCGTATGGAACTTGTAAGCGTCCTGGAAAGCGCAGTTAAAAGTGCAAAAGCGGCAACGGTGATATGTGATTGGTTCCGAACCTTCTACACGATTGATAAACGAGGTCGACGTCACTTTCAGAAGTCTCGTAAAGGCATAAGCAATGATCCGCAGCAAAAAGAAGGCGCTTTCTGGAATAGTGATGGCGATGCAAAGAGACGAATAGATGCACAGCACAGAGCAAGTAATATGCTTGCCAACGGACCGTTTAGCAGCGATTGGAGGGTTGAGAGTTTCATTTACGAAGACTGGGCAGAAGAGAGACAGGCCACATTCTATGGGGAACAGCGGGAACGAAGAAAATACCAAAAGAAACTGTTTGACGAAAAGACAAAACGGCAACTTAGATCACCAACGCCGCCTGAAACACCCCGACGTACTTTACGGCGCCCGTCGCCCAGACCCATGAGTGTTATCACTTTGCCAAAATAATAGGTGTTTTTTTGTTGTTTTTTTACAAACTAACATTAATGTATTTAATTTGCTTTTCATTTCTCATAATCTTAAACGCCCTTTCTCCAAGATGCGACTGCTTTCCTTTGCCCAAATTGCTGTCCAAAACCCTTTCGGCCGTGTCGTCTGGCTGCCGCCGCGCCACTCGAAGAAGCGACCACAGCGCCATGAGCCCCCGCTTTAGATCGAGCTGCTTCCCGATCTTGAAGTTCTTGTTCGCTATTTGCCCGCAGTTGCGAGGCTTTTGTGTGCCTAGTCAAGCGATTCTTATTTCGACTCGCCCCATACGCCTCTTTATGCCTACTTGCTATTCGGGACAAACGATCGGCCTTTGCCTTTTCTTCTACTTGCTTATCTTGACGTTTCTTGCGTTGCAACCTTGCCTTTTCCATATCACGCTGTCGCAGCATTTTCAATGATGCCGCTGCTTCGGCGCGGGGGGTGGATCTGCCACTGGGTCGATTTGGGTTCCTAGATAATCCCTGTCTGTTTCTGCTTTGCTCCTTGCGAATCTGGCTTAAGCGCTCTTTCTCATGCTTGTATACCGCGACCCGAGCGCGATTTTCTTCTCTGTCCGCCGCGATTCGTGCCCTCCTTTTGATATCCTTGTCCCGCTTTTCCTTTGCGGCAACCTTTCTTCGTCGCACAGCTAACTGTTTCTCTTCTCGCCAAGCCTCTAATGCCTCTTGCTGGTGCTCGCGAAGAAGTTTCGTTTTCTGTTTCTGCCTATCATTCCGAGCTTTTGCACGTTGTTTTTCAAGCTGCTCTAGATGCAAGGCCTCCTCTACTGCAATTTCCACCTCTTTTTTTCTCTCTGCTTCTTTCCGTTGTCTCCAAGAAGCCACGACTGACCTTTTACATGCTGTAAATAGTTGCACTGCAAAGTGGTTGAAGGCGTGCAATCGAATTACATCTCTGTCAAGATGCGGAAGCAGTCCAACGCCGCCATAGACTAATTTGTCCACCTTTTCCTCGAAACTGTGAAAACTAGTGCTGGCATCCACGCCTAAACCAGAAATAATGTCTCTCGCGAAGTTTTTTACATCGATAGACTGCGCGTCTTTGTACATTGTCTCGCTCAACAGCCGCTGTATGTCCGACATATTATCTTCATCCTCACCGGCATGCTGATAAAGCTTAGAAACAGTTTCACACATTTCTTTTGCATACATAGTCATTCCTACTTTTCCTGACAAGCGAAGAAATCCCGACTGGTCCCTCTCGTCCCATCCCCCTCCAATGGATTTAGTGCTCTGGAGGAGCGTAATGATTCTTTCGAGGGTGGAAATTTTTCGAGAGATAGATGAATCGTGTGCATGTAATCTAGGGGACGATTCAATATCGTTTTCTATTCTGCCGGATGAAGTTGGGCTCAACCTGTAAGCGCTTCGATATTCAACATCCCAATTTCCTCCGCCCTTGCCTTTGCCACGGAGAATACGCGCACTGGAAACGGAAGGAGACGGTGATGATGCATACGAAGAGGATGGCGATGAGGCAGTTTTATATGAATTTTCCGGTGTTCTTTCTCGCTTATGTCTTTCTTGCCTTTCCGCAAGCTCTCCTCGTTCTACTTCTCGGCTTATGTATTCCGGATCGCTCCACATCTCGAAGCGTTGCGCCAAGCCATCGATTTCTCGTGTCAACAAGGCTTCTTCCCGATACAAGATATCATAACATGCACGTTGTTTCTGCTTGAAGTCTGCAATGTGATCTTCTGCTTTGTAAAGGAGCGATTGGAGTTTTTGAACAAATTTTTCGTGGCGATCTTGAGACATGGAACTGGCCTGACTCTTAGTAGGACTGGAACTGACAAGTCCTTCTTCATCGTGTATATCACCGGACTGCAAGCCCTTTTCTATGTGCTTACGCAACAGGTCACTTTTCGTTTTCAGACTTTTCAAGGCGAGACGTAAATCTTTTGCTTCTTCGATCCGCGCATCATTTTTTCCGTCTTCGAAGGATCGGAGATCAGTAATGCTGCGAACAGCATCCTTCCCTAACACCATATAATTTGTGCCCCTCTTCCCTTTCCCAGACCTCTTCTTTGTTTCAGGTTGGTTCTGCAGATATGGATTTGAATCAGCAAGTATTGCGATATCTTTGTTGTAGAATACTTGCCGCTTTTCCCGCTCGAGGACGGATGTTTGCGCAAGCAGACGGCGGCGTATATCCAGCCAGCTCGACTTATTTCTGCGCTCCTCCCGCCCTTTGGTGCGAAGACGCGCATTTGTAGCAGCCTCGCGCTCTTTCGCCAACTTAGCCTTTTTCTTCTCTCGTTTCCTTTGTGCACTAAATTCCCTTTCATCGGCATCCTCTTCCGAAGTTACAGTGGCAGACACAGCTTTAGGAATGACGGATGCGTACACGCGGGGAGAAGGCGAAAGGCTCGCGGCTTCTCTCATTTGCTCTCTTTCTTCTTCTTGTTCTATACACAGAATGCAAATAATCTTTTGTGAGTTTGACGCATAACAAGGAATAGCAAGGAACCAAGACATATCGTACCTTCTCCCAATTCCTTATTTCTCTGCATTTCTGCTTTATATTCTGCCCTACGCTTGCAAAACGCCTCATACTCGTCTTCCATCCGCGTAATATACTGTTTTGGTGACATGGAACCGTCAACTACACCGCCATCATCAATTTTGTCCAGGATGTTGTTGAGGTCATCCTTTCTATTGACCCGCGGCGGGGATTGCATCTCTGCATCATCCTCGTCTTCACCTTTCTCTGTTTTATCAGAGTCGACAGAATATCTTCCATTTCTGCCTGGAGATTGAGACCTGTCAAGAACTTCTTTAACCTCGCTTACTTTCTTGTCGACACGACGCTGCCACTCGTGTTCTCTCTGGATCTCCTTTTCCCTTTCTTCCTCAAGCAATATTTTCTTTTCCTGCTCAAGCATGCGCTCTTTCTCTTTCTTTCTATCTTCTTCCGTAATAATCCACTCGTCGCTTCTTGAAGCCACGGCCTGTGCCCTTTCTAACCCAGCCCTTACGCGATCTTGCCACTCTTGGGATCGAGCAATGGTAGAATTAGCATTATGGGTACTGCTGTGTATGCGGTCCTCATTTAATTCCTTGAATTGCTGGTGCAGCCCCTCGTCTTCATCGTCACATTTTCCAGTTTCGTAGTTGCGTGCAGCGCGATCAGCCGGACTCCCTAAACGACCGGAGTAAAAACCACGGCCTCCTTGTCCCCGACCATCTCCTAACGTATCATGCAGAACTCCCTCTTCTAATTCCAACTCAAAGTCTCCTTCCCAAGCCAGGCCTTTCACAATCGTATCGTGATCCATATTAAGGTTTACATCCGCTGTCTTGGCAGCAACTGCTCTCAGACCCAACCCATCGTATCTCGTTGACAAAGACTCTGGTTCCAAATTAAAATCCCTGATATGTTTTTTCTCTTTTTCCTGCTCTGTCATGTATTCTTCTCCATCAACTGTGCCCGCGTGGTGCATCAAAAAGTGTTTGAAAGGAAATTTGGATAAGCGAATAAAAATGAAAATTAGTCGCACACGCACACGCACACGCACACGCACAGACAAGAGAATACCTTGCTTCTGGAACAATTCTAATTCATTTTGTTTTCTTCTTTCTCTCTCTTTCTCTTTCTCTCGCCAAGCGGCCAAAGGAGACCTTGCAGCGCGCTCGCTTCGCAGCACTTGTTGCCGAACGCCACGATCTTCGTGGTACCGGCTAAAGGGGTCATTTCTCGAGGGAGATCTTGACGGAGAGCGCTTCTCTGCGTGTAGTCTTTCTTTCTCACGCTCTTCAGCATATGCAAGGCCACCTACGGAAACTGTTCGCTTGTGCGGGTTGTGATGGGGAACCGGATTTCGGGGCGATGCTAAAAGAGCCAATCGCTCACTGCCCGATGTGGTCTTAGCGCCGCGAGCCGTGTGAGGCCTTTGTTTTCGCCCGTCCACGTCCACCTCTGACCCACCTGTGCCAAAAGCCGTCGACGGGCGTTTGCTATATGCTGCTTCTGAATAACGCTTTGATACTAAGCCCAGTGCAATATCAGTGCCGATGGGCGATTTAGACGCTCGACCACCCGCACGAGGTCCATTGGCGCTTGACAATCCTGCGTCTGCTCTACTGCTCCCGTTTCGCGAGCGTTGCGATCGTTTCAACCGTTCAGATATCGATTTTGTCTCCCTACGAGTTAGGTATTTAGACGCAAGCAGGTCAGTCAGTATTATAGCAGCTGATGTGTATGACGCAGAGCACGCGTGGGCACATGCATACCGTACCTTGTCTTTACTGGTCTTGTCTTATTTTCTGGAATTGCAGTATTGTTATTGCCGCCTATATATAGATCAGAATTTATGCTTGACCTCGCCGAACCGTTCTTTCTATCGTCACTGGCCCAATTGTCTCTTCCTGTGAGAGGACCTCGAAACCTGCCTTCATTTCTCCCTCCTTTGATGGTGCAATCCTCCCGCTGCTGCTGTAATCGTGCGCTTTCTCTGTTTGTGTTTTTCCGGATTTGTTCTCGTTCTTTGGCCGTCCGTTTCGGGCTGGTTCTGGCATTGGTCTTGGCTTTTGCAGCTCGCAACCGCCTTACTCTGGCGGTGGCAGCCCTCTTCCTCGCGGGCAATGCGCCGCCTCGGGTCGTTTCAGCAGCCGACCTCGACCTTTCCGCGACGTCATTTGAGGAAGGCACATCTTTAGCAGGATTGGCACCACCATGCACACTTGCCAGGTTATCACGTGAATTAGATACGAACAATGAGCGAGCCTGTTCAACGAGCCATCGATAAAATGAGCGTGCGTAGAGCGTGGAGTGCAGAATATTCAAAATAGAGAAGGTGAGTTAAGTGTGTACGTTTGAGAGTCAGAACGCACGACGAAAGTGGTGCATGTAGCACTGACGCGTGAGCACGCACATGCAGGGATAAAAGTCCCTGCCATTTGGTGTGGCACCAACTCACCTCCTCGTCCGTCATGTCAAGGAGAGCATGACCCCGTTGCTGTGCCATGTTGCTGTTGCTGCACTCGGTCACTTGGTATACCCGGTCTAAACTGTACGAGTACTTGTACACTCACGCACTCTGCGTGTGAAACATACGAGTACAAAACAGGCAGTGATGGCAGCTCAGGTCAAAATCTCTCCCACTTATATTACCTGCAATACAGTATACCTTTCTGTATTACTGTATTACCGTACTTGTACTGTACCGAAGATTCTACATACTGCGTGTAGTAATTAATAATGCAAGTACAAGTACTGTACTCGTACAGTAGAACTAGAGCTCTACCTGTACTCCGTTCCAGGTACGAGTACTTGTACTCGAGTACTATACCGTCCGTCCGGGTACAGTACGAGTACTTGTAGATTACCGATATACAGTTATACTGTACGTACTGACGTACTGTACTCGTACGTACGAGTAATAGCTCTTCTTTAATCACAGTTTAACGTCCGTCGGACGTCTGCCGTCAAATTTTAGTACCGGTACTCGTGGTACAATTACAGTACTTTCTGTACAGTACAAGATACCTGTAGTTTCTGTGAGTACAGTACCTTGTACAGTACTTGTACTCCGTACTACTACTCGTACATTGTACAGTACATACTGTACTCGTACGGTATTGCTTGAAATCCGCACTGTTTAAATTCTACTGGCAGTAATAGTCTACAGAAAAAGTACTGTAGCGATTTAAACTGATGCCGTCTGTCTGCTGCAGCGCTTGCTCCTTGCGCCTCTCAGTAGTCCGTACTCGAGTGCAGTACACAAGTACTCAAGTACCCGTCTACTCGTAGAGTACTGTATACTGTATCACGAAAAGCAGTAGTCTACTCGTACTGTACTTGTACAGTACTGTGCGTATACAGCGTGTGACGGTGTTTCTGGAGGCCTTCGCGAAAAGCTGACTCTGCGACGAATCGCAATACGAATATCGCTCGCATGGGAGGATGGGAGGAACATTGTATAATACCGTTAAACTCTCATTACCGTTATGATACTCGCACGAGCCGAGGAACGAGGAATCCTACACGGAACGGAGTACGGAGTACTACTACTACTGTACTCGTAGTACACAACAGACTTTCGAAGGTGCAAGTGCCGGTACGAGTACAGTATGCTCGGATAGGAGTACAAGTACACTGTACTGTACCGCAAAATGTATGAGGGGTCTCGTTCATACCGGCACTGCAACGCATGCACCAGTAATTAACGAGCGTGTACCGGAGCCCCCATAGTAAACAGAAACGATGAAGTGAAGGGGCGATAAAAATGTACATGTCATGTAATAAAGGAGTACGATCTCTTGTAAGCTTGTAGTGTGGTATTACTTTACCATCACATTGACATTTGGTTTTTATCTCGTGACAAGCACTTTGCGACCTTCTTTCTACGACCATAGTAGCTACTGCGTGATTGAGACGGTCACACAACGTACAGTACTTGTACACACTACTCTCATGGATCAAGCTCACCATAGGCCTGCCAGCACTGGCACTGGCACTGGCACTGGCACTGGCACAGCGGTTGCCTCCAAGTGGACCATCTGCTACATCGACAGCAGGCAAGCGTCCACAGCATTCACTCATTGTGTAGACCAGCACGGCGACTTGCACGTGATTGAGGAGATTTGGGCGCTTATCAAAGCGTTCATGATTATGTCCAATAAAGAAATGGAAGTATGTCGAGGCATGCTAGCCTCTCGTAAGGGTATTGTCGTTTACCGCGGTGTGATCGTCCCTTGCTTGTATTTCACCAAGATCTTCAACAATTGTGCATTGATGGAATTGAATCTACACAACAGCAAAATCGTGGATATCAGCGCACTCGGCAACGCACTCAGCACGAATTCTACATTAACCAAATTATATCTAAGCCTCAACCAAATCACAGATATTACCGCACTCGGCAGCGCACTCAACACGAATTCTACATTAACCGAATTATATTTACACTGCAACCAAATCATGGATATCACCACACTCGGCAACGCACTCAACACAAATTCCGCATTAACCACAATATCCTTATTTAACAACCAAATCACAGATATCAGCGCACTAGGAAAAGCACTCAACATGAATTCCACATTATCTGCATTATCTTTACACGGAAACCAGATCACGGATATCACTGCACTCGGCAATGCAATCAACACAAATTCTGCATTATCCACATTACATCTACACGAAAACCAAATCATGGATATCAGCGCACTCGGCAGCGCACTCAACACGAATTCCACATTAACTAAATTATATCTATACGACAACCAAATCACGGATATTATCGCACTCGGCAACGCACTAAACACGAATTCGACATTATCTACATTATCTATAAGCAAAAACCAAATCACGGATATCGCCGCACTCGGCAACGCACTCAACACAAATTCCACATTAACCGAATTGTATCTACACGATAACCAAATCACGGATATCACTGCAATCGGCAATGCACTTAACACGAATCCCGCATTAACCACATTGCATCTAAACCACAACCAAATCGCGGATATCACTGCGATTGGCAACGCACTTAATACGAATTCGACATTAACCAAATTATATCTAAGCGGCAACCAAATCACAGATATCGCCGCACTTGGAAATGCACTCAACATGAATTCCACACTATCTACATTATCTCTAAACAACAACGAAATCACCAGTGAAGATGAAGAATTCCTTGAAACAGTATGGAAACACGGAGACTACCAGTTGTTGTTATAAAGTTATCTTAAGACTTACAGCTAGTATCCCTTTCCAGCTTTTAATACAAGTACAGAAGTAGGAGTTGTCTACGTACCAGTACGACTCTGTATGAATAGTCTTAGCCATGTTGTGCTTTTTCGAATTTACCAACCGATACGTACTATAGACTAAAAGGCCTTACTGAAAGTAAATTTTCCAGTATCTCCGTGTCATGTAACCGTTGCATCCGTGATTCCGGTGAACAAAGCATACACGGTATTCGTATCGGAAGAAAGTACTCCGTACGAGCACTGCACAGAAGCACTCGAGCACCCCATAGCAGCAACAGTACGATGTCTACATATAAACGCGCAACTTAACACGTTTTTCACAGCATGCATGCATGCGGGCGTTTGCTATGTACGACTATATGAATACCGCTACTTAGTCGAATTTAAAAAGCATTGCATCTTCATCAACGTTGTTTCCCTCGTCAAAATCACTGGAGTTGCCTGCGGCATCATTTTCGGCATATTGATGCATCTTTTGGGCAGTTCCTATTGGAGACGTTTCACTGGAGTCATCGTATGCCTGAAAGTGTTTTTGCTGATGGTATCCATGGCCGTAATATTGTGGGTACACATGAAGAGGGTGGGTGTTGATCGCCGCTTGGTGTATGTAATGGTGTTCATTGCTTGTCCCCCACGATGTGGAAAGTCTGGATTGAGGAGGACCCATACGATGTCCAAACATGTGGTTGTGCAGCTGCGGAGGCGAGTGCTGAAACGACAGTCCTCGATTTTGTAATGAACTGCCTGTCGGATTGGATTGCACATGCGCGTACATATGCATACGGGACTTTCCCATGTTCATCGGCAATGTACTTGTGGCATCTCTGCTTTGCAGCGGAAATCCATCATACTTATCATAACTCGTTTCCTCGGTATGGTTGTGCACGTGCTGAGAAGAAAGGGTATTATTAACGCGGCGAACACCATGCTGGTCATATCCGTTATTGATATGTGTTTCTTGCGAAGTATAATAAGGCGTCACTGCTGGTGCAGAGAGACGATGGTGCGGGCCCGTAAAAACTTTTTCATTTGTAGCTTTGCCGCTATCTGCTCTTGAATCACTCTCAGTTTCATTCCATTTCATTCCAGTGTTTACCCCACCCCCGTTTACCAACTCCTGTTGCTGTCCCTTGTTTTCAGCAGTTGCAGGTATCACTTGTTTCCTTTGCTGAAAGATGTCAGGCGAGGCCGTGGCATCAAAAGGCAATGACGCACTCTTGTTATGGTGATACCTTCTCTTTTCCGGCACGCTGTTATCTTTAAACATACTTTCAGGCATTATCAATGGAGGCATTTTCGGGGACTGTGCTCTTGATTCTTGTTGCTGATAAAAATATGGGTGGTGACTTTGCGTGTTCGGGTAAGGCTGTGGTTGCAATTGCGGAGAAAGCTGCAAAATAGATAAAACATGCAGCGGCAACTTGGCCCCTGTTGCTCTTCCATCGACATTTGAAGATTGTTGTCCATATACACCTCGTGTGCCCGCATTCTCATTCATTGTAAAGTTTTCCGTCGATTGGTTTTGTGCATATCCATTATTGTACTGAGACGACATGTATGCTCCTTGAATATGTGTGTGTCGATAGGCATTGGGGTTCTGCGAGGGGAGATAATGCGGCAACGGATTATGCGCATGATGGTAATGTCCATGCATGCCATGCTGACGCCTCGGTGCCTGGTGATAGAGATAGCTCATTTCACCAAGCGCTAACTGTGCGCGCCGGGGAGGAAGCGTGCTGCATGTGCCGATTGGCAAGTGATTGTTGGGTTGCATTCCAATATTTGTGTACTCATATCCATGTAGCTGAGACTTAGGATGCGGCACGCCTTGCCATTCTGCTGCAGGTAACCCCCCCTGCTTTAGGTGTGTCTTAATATAGGCAGAACCAGCATCAAGTTTGATATTGTCACTTGCATGTTGATACTGAGATGACTGATCGCCATTGTTTTGCGAAGACATGTGTCCCTCAAAATTTGCATTGTAAGGCACCTGCAAATGCCTCAGAGTGGGAACAGCCGTGCTTGCCGATTGCGTTTTACTTTGAAAGCGATCGCTAGCATGCGTCGGATTGCGCGAGAAGTTATTGCTGCGCTTTTCCTTTGGTTGTGCAAAAGTGGACGCCGTCCCTGCCGATTTACCCTCTCCAGTAAGCTTAAATTGTCGTCGTGGTTCTCGGACTGGCTCAAAATCATCTGGGAGCGGGACTCCTGCTATAAACGGGTGTTGCAATGCCATAGCAGCCGTCCACCGCTCATTTGGGTTTAATTGAAGGATTCCTGTCAAGAAGTGCGTAAAGCTGGCCCGCCGTTGCTGCTCTTTATTCATTTCCTTGCGGTCTTTCAAAGCTTTTCTACTATATGTGTAGTTCATAATGATATCGCCAAGGAATTTATAGCGGAAATATCGCTTGGGTTCCTTATACTCTATCTTCATATCCTTTGCATAATCTTCACGGGTCTTCAGGCGTCGCATTTTAGTTTGACGTTGGGACCCATTTTGTGTCCGTGTCTGGATCCATTCGTGATAAAATTTATCGGTATTTAAACCCCTATTGAGCATGGCGGCCGGTAAAGGACCCATCATCTGCCGTATTCGAGACAGTTGCCCGTGTTGATTTGCACCCGGAAACAAGGGTAAACCAAGAAATAACTGTTACAACGTCGAAAGAAACATTAGGGAAACAAGGTGTTAGTATGCACATACATATAATACAGATGATGCAACATACCTCTGCTGCAATGCATCCCAATGACCACATATCAATAGAGGAGTTGATGGATGAAACATCTCCAATGATAACTTCGGGAGCACGATAGAAACGTGACTGTATGTAGGTGTTGGCGGGTTGTGCCTTTGCTGTGTTTCTTGCTTTTACGCCCCCTTCTTTGTTTTCATTGTGACTTTTTGTTGTACCATTAAAGGGCATGTACATGGCACTTCCAAAGTCAATAATCTTGATATCTGGCGTTTTGAGGTGTTTCAGTAAGATGTTTTCGGGCTTCAAATCGCAATGAACAATGCCATGTAATGAGAGAACGTCCAGGGTTTCAAGGAGTTGCCGTAAGAAAGTCCTTATCAACTCGATTGGGAGGCCGCGAAACTGATTCTGTTTCAGCAATTCATACAAATTGATGGACAAAAGTTCAAACGCGATACAAAGGTGATTTTGAAACATGAAATGGTCAACCATTGTGACTAAGCAGTTTCCACGGGCTCGTGATCGCTTGTCGTATGCAACCTTGTCATCACCGTCCTCCATCCACCCATTCCCCGCTTCTTGCCTTTCGGTGTTTGTATCTTCCTGACGGTTCCGTCCAGCTTTAACAATATCGGCCAAATATTTCAAAATGCGAACTTCCGTTATAGCTTGATTAAAGTATGCCGGTTTGCTGTTGATGACCTTTACGGCCACAGCACGTGGCCTACCGTTGTCTTCTTCTCCGTCTAAATTAGATTTTGAAGTATTGCTCTGTATCCTACACTTGACCACCTGACCGAAAGTCCCCGTACCCAACAACTCCTGGATAACATAATTGCAAGTTCCATTTTGTGAGCCGCAACCGTCCCCTTCCCTCTTAACAAGCACGTCATTCACGGCCATGATTAAATTTCCGTTTTCGTTATCTGTCATAGAATGCTGACACTGATGTTCATCTATCCCTGACAAACTATTTCCATTCTCACCAGTTAAAACACGACGGTGAATGTTACTGCATATGCCACCACTGGCTATTCGGCTTTGTTCTTGTTCTCCGAGTTCATCATTTTCGGTGGAAGCGCCAGCGCGCCCCATGTTGCTCCGACGGTAAACACTCACCAGAGACACCGTCACCATCTTTAAGAGCGCATGAGGGCGATTACTTCTAGAAGATATCTGGCTATTTGAGTCTGTATGGTCTTCGCTGTCGGCCGTCCTTGCGCTCTCCTTTCTACATGCAAGAACGCGAGACGTGAAAGCACTGCCAAGCGAAAACCTCCTGGCATTCCCCTGATTGAATTTCGAGGCGCTTGCACGGGAATGTGTGCGCTTGGTGCGTGTGTCACTTTTACTGGAATTCACGGTGGCATGACCTTCAAAATTCGAGTCCAATCCTAAATCGCTTTGCTTTCCTCTTCGCTTGCGATAC
>JACKZZ010024039.1_pt1 | contig 21096 bp, 12 predicted proteins | sample 8027871 | NCBI WGS metagenome assembly JACKZZ01 (sample SAMN15724774, study PRJNA655200) | protist metagenome | isolation source: fluorescence activated cell sorting (FACS) single amplified genomes of... | place: USA: West Boothbay Harbor, Gulf of Maine | collected 2000-07-19
TCAAGAAAATCAAGCGCATCTTTTATGAAAGCCTCAGGTTGGAAATCCTCAAAGTTGAAATGATTTGTCATGCAAAAAAACGACTCCAGTTGAAGGTGAAGCGGCATTTGTAGTCGGCGCATGACAAATTTCACGGGCACTTAGAGCATGTCTGTCATGCAGGTTAAGGCAAGGGGGTGCCCTTCTGTCGTGCTAAGCAGCACTCCAATTCTTCACCCCTAGCAGGACAATAGTCGGCCTCCATTGCGTTCTCTGCAATACAGTCTTTTTTGCGTCGCATTTCATGCATTACAAATCATTTCCACTTTGAGCATTTCCAACCTGAGGCTTTCATATCTTTGAAGATTTGATCGACTGCAAGCGGCTCCTGCGCGAGATCGCGATTCTGGGCTTCCTCGACGACCCGAGGGTGGTGAAGCTGATCGACGTTTGCGTCCCGGAGGATCCCATGAATTTTACCGAACTGTACCTCGTGTTGGAGCTGTGCGACTCGGACCTGAAGAAGCTTTTCAAGCTCCCCGAGTTCCTCTCTGAGAACCACGTTGTCACATTGTTGTTCAACACGCTCTGCGGTTTAAAGTACATCCACTCCGCGGGCATTTACCACCGCGACCTGAAGCCCGCAAACTGCCTCGTCAACCGGGACTGCTCGGTGAAGGTCTGTGACTTTGGACTCAGCCGCCCAGTGGTGGACCCGGAAAACGACATGTTGTCAAACATCGACAGCAATGGGTACGTAGAATACTGATTCATGTCATTGCCAGATTTTATTTCGGGACCGGGACAGATACAGACTTGCTCCGTCTTGTAGCACGCTTTTTTCAGCTATTTTTTGACGCATTATCTTGCTCGAGAAACATAACTGACGCTTTGCATGATGAAAATCTTCCTTCCTATGGCGCTAGATGGATGATGAATTGATTGTAAACTTTCTGTTTTCAGGTATCCCTCAAGTATGGAAGACAACGGATCGTCCACGGAAAAACAGCGACGTCTTACTGGGCACGTGGTCACCAGATGGTACCTTCTACTGCTGTTTCTACATGTTTTGCGACTCTTTGGGACGAGGATGATGTAACAAATTTTTGCCAACAATGCAGCCGGAATAGAGAACGGCACGAGACCCCATCGAGGTGGTTCTGCATCACTTGGGCTAGGACATCTCATCTAAAGTCGTTCCGATGCGCTGTGCAAATTAATCGATTTCCACAGGTACCGTGCGCCGGAGTTGATTCTCCTCCAAGAGAACTACACGGAACAGATAGACGTTTGGTCACTGGGTTGCATTTTTGCAGAACTACTGGGCATGATACAACAGAACTACCCCCACCCGAAAGAACGCAGCCCACTGTTTCAGGTATAATTTTCATGCTGAAACAATAAATAAAATTAAAAGTGCAGGACACGTCGCCGCATTTATAATTGAATTTCTTTCAGCTTCCGGCATCATTGCTTTTTTTTTTGATGCAGCAGAATATTCCTAATCTGTATCTCACATCTTCAAAACAAGCACAATGCAAAACGTCGACGTTTGAGTAACCAAAAATATAACAGGGCAACACGTGCTACCCGCTTTCCCCCCACAAGGAGCACGACAAGGAATACCAGTACTACTACAATAGGCAGTCGCGGGACCAGTTAAACGTCATTTTCAACATTCTCGGCACTCCAAGCCAGGACACAATCGAGAAACTAGACAAAATTGACGCGAAGAGGTATAATTGTGCCTCAATTCAACTTCAACAGCACGGGAAATTCAAATTCTCTCTTCTTGCACTTTGTTCAAATTGTACAACACAACCCAATCGACAAACGCAACACTATTGAAGGACCACACTCTGTGGGACATGAGGTCATTTGCATTCATGAGTTTCACTTTGAAAAAAAAGGTACGTCCGCTGTTTCCGTGAGCGCAGGCGCCTAAACTGGGAAGAGCTTCCGCGGTTCCAAGGCTCTAGTCCAGAAGCACTAGACTTGCTTGACAAGATGCTGGTACGATTTTCTCCTTAGTTTGCTTATGAATCTTTTTGTGATCGTCATCGTTAGGGTGGGGTAGCATGAGCAAAATGATTAGAATCTCGTCCGTATCTCAACGCTTGCACGCGAGTGCTACCTACCTCTTTGTCATGGTAACAAACAGAAAGCAAATAACTCCCGTTCAGATGCTTGACGCGGCCGAGCGCATCGACGTGGATTCCGCACTGCAGCACCCGTTGTTTAAGAACCTCTACAGTCCGGGCAAAGTCCGTGTGGCCGAGCGCAAGATCGTTCTGGAATTTGAGAACATCCCGAACTTAGGCGAAATGCAGCTCCGCTGCTACTTCTTGCTGGAGATCCAGAAGTTTCACCCAGAGATGCTCATTCCGGAAGCGATCCTGCAGCACCGACCAACACAATGCAGCTACAGCACCTAGTAGAGCTTTAGTGCGGGTAGTAGTTTTGCTGTGACTTGTATCTTCAGAAGTATTCTTCATCTTCAACTACAGTAGAGTATTAGAACAGAACTGGACTTGTACTGATATTGTTGACTCTTTGGCAAATAGAAAAACTATTACGGAAAATTTATCAAATGTACTCATATACTAGTTTAAACATCAAAACCAAAAACTACGACCGTACAGTATGCGTTTTCATTTGATTCTGAATCTCAATATCATGAAAAAGAGTGTCAGTGGTGCCAGAAAGCCATCACTTGAGCGGGTCATCGGACGTCGGATCGGAGCCTTTCTGAAGTCCGACCGTAGTAGTCCGGACTTTGGGTGTGCCGTTTTCACTCTTATGTGTGCACTTCTTCTAATACTTTGCGAATGTTCAACTTTAGTCTTTTTGGAAATGTAACAAGCGGCATGTGGTCTAGATATTTTCATTTTTTCTACTTTCTACGACCAAAACGACGACGACGACGAGTTCTACCGAAATACACGGGCGGACGAGGCGACACGAACAAAGAACCCCCCCCACGCCCACACACACACACAGTTGAGACACTCAATTTGAATGCGATGTCATTCGTTAATATCCTGGGTTGTCTAGTATTCAGTATATCCAACTACCTTCTACACTTTGAACTCATTATCTTTCTTCTTCATCTTATCTTCATCAACTAACTTCATCTTCTATTTCTGGTATCACCTCCGAAGGGCGCCATATGTATATTCAAAGATGGCGACCTGCTTCCAGCATAGCACTTACTAAAATGTATCTTGCTGAGAAAAAATAAAATCATCGACGTGAGGACTTCTATTTCCTCCTTACGAGAAGTTGTCACTTAGCATTTTACTTTCACCGTCACACAAGAAAAAAACAACCTTCGTAGTGAACAAAATCAAAAATCGAGAAATCACGACTTTCGACTTCGTCTGCTATTTGCAATGCAGACCCCCGAAAAAAGTAGTGTCTCTCTGCTGGGCGAGAGCGAAAGGTCAGCCGTCTTGTCCTTGCAACTTTTTCTTTTTCTGCTTGAGCAGGAAAAGGAGTGTAGGCTCACCATATTTCGTCAGCACGAAGTAGAAGTAGAACAACGACCAGAATAGCACCAACAGCATGATATTAAGCGCTTAATTTTCAATAATGTCGGCCTTTACGACACAAATTTTCTCGCCAACGCCACCGCGACTTGCTTTTTACGCTCTTTTCCAATATGAATATCCAAAAGTCCATGCCCAACATACGCTCAACGCTATCAGCACTTGCGTTTGTCAATAGCCTCAGAAATTCAAATTGATACTACGTAGCATGACCACCTGTATCGAATACACAGCTATTACCTCTTCCTTCTCGACGAGGCGATAGATCATGAAGCCATCACTGTGATTTCGATATGAAGAAAATTGCTTTTCACCATGTTTCGAAACAAATGCGGGGCCGCGAAGAATCCGAGTATGGGGCCCAGGCCGCGCCGTAAATATGAGTGGACCAAATCGCTGCAAGAACTTCAACTTGACTACACACACGGAATTTGTGTGCGTGGTGTCCCTGGAAAAGCGTCCATTCAACATCCTCTCTTCCTCTCCTGCTGCAGCGGTCGCGAAGCTGTGACCACACTCCGGTAATTAAAAAAACAAGAGAAAATCACGAGACAGGTTCTACTTTATTGCCGTGGTCTGGAACGCGAAAGCTGATGAGGCAGGGGATGTGTGTCGTCATGCGCTGACCCGTAGTTGTTTCCCTGAGATAAACTTCGAGGGCAGGGCGCTTCGCTACTAAGCATCCTGAAACTAAAAGCAAGCCCAAGTAGCTCTGATGGACAAGAAGACGACGCTGACCTTCATGCGCTTCCGCCCGCAAAAGAAACACGGATTACATATTATTCAACCGATGAGAGTACAACGACTGGATGCCCCGTATAGATTTTAGATGAAGCCCAAGCCGCGAACAACCCAGACTTCATCTTATCGACGACCTAAAGATCATTCTGAATCTGAAGACAATCATATCAGACGTGATGAAGAAAGTGTAAGCGAGTGTGTAAGTAAAAAAAAAGATGAAACCAATTTGACCATGGTCGTAATACTTCTCAAACAACGATGAAATGGTAGAGAATTTGGCGCTGGTGAACACACCACTTCATCTCCAGCTGTATGAGGTGGCTGGTGCGATAGTCATGTCGTGTGTTTGCGTCCTCTACTTTGTATGTGTTCTGGGGGTAGATATCTTGGTAAAAATGGTGAAGCTGATGTCCATTCAGATTTATATGCCGGCAGATCCAGATTGACACTAAAGTGCTCCAAAATCAAGACAGGACGAGGAACATCAAGGAGAGGAAGTGATGTCAGTCGGTAGTGTAATTGTGGTTTGATATGTGTCTAGGAAGTACATCTTTTTTCGAGATCGCCTCGCTCTTCATCCTGTCAAAACTCCATCGATTTGGATGACGTACATGTTGGTTGTAACTTTTTCCGTGCGAGATCGTGAAGATCACGCGTGTGAAGGCTCTTGTTAAGGTCGTAAGTTCAGCCACGTGGCAGAGAAAGTGATCGTGATCCAGGTGGAGATAAAGAATTGAACCAAGAGTAGTGCTGCCAGATCTGAGCTCTTGAAGAAGATTCTGTTGTGGCATGAAATCAAATATGAAACGAAGTTGATCCCTGCATGACCAGCGTCGACGCAATATTGAAGAAGCTTGTTACGAAGGCGATGATATTGAGAAGATGAAACAGACGACATAGCGGTGCCGTGCGTTAAGTAATTGCGCTATGGGTCGTGCTTCACGAGGACCATTTTCTTTTTTTTTCATGATCGCTAGTAAAGGGTATGCTGAAGATAAAAAAGATTTTGGTTTGTTGCGCAAAGTACCGGGCAGTAGCGCTGAACAAAGTGAAGATCATTGATCCACACCAGCATGGTAAAAATAATCTCTCGCTACTTCCCGAAGATGCAGTAGTTGTCGCAAATTGTTCGCACGATTGCTAGTACTATCAGGGTACAAAGAAATTTGATGAAGAAGATAGCTCGTACCCGTAGGAGCTAAAAAACATCACATAAAGTTGTAGAAGCCTCTTCTACCATTACAGCCACGCTTTGCTTTTCCCCAGTTCCCTCCGCCGGCATGCCTTTGGTAGTGCGGGAAGAGCAAAATGGTAGACGCATATACAGTGGCTCTCGCGCGCGAAGTTCCAGACCGCTGCGCGATCGAAATAGTGCAAACATCGAGAACTACAACGGGGACGACGGAACAAGTGGAGCCAAACAAGCGCAACTCGTCTGCCACGCCAAAATCTCCGCCCGTGGTCTTCACCCAGCTGACCTATGCGGAACTGGAGCAATTGAGCAGGGAGATCGAAGTGGAACTGATTCGCAACTATCGCGGCGAATTTTCGTCCCAAGGCGGAACCACAGCCGATGAGGAAACCAGCACGACGAGATGCAAAGTGGACAAAGGTCGCCTATCGGGGCGGGTCGTCGCCTGTTTGTGGCCGCGAGGGCGCTGTGCAGCTTGGTACGCGATCTATGTCGCCTGCTCCCGACTCGAATGCGCGCTTCTGTTTCTGGATCGCAGCAACCCGGACTGGAGCCGGCGGGCTTTGCAAACTGTGCGGCCGGACATCCTGGTTGCGGACTCCAGGGATTCGGTTGTGCGGCTGTTGTCGGAAAGAAGTGGAGGGTTGATGGCGAATAGAGGGGCTCCTAGACCTAGTGGGATTGCTCCTACTACTAACGACCAGGAGAACTACATCAATCATGATTCCGCAGGACCTTATAACCTGACAGTGAATACGCTGGCTTTGGCAGGGACTACAGTGCTAATGGTACGAAAAAACGATGAAGATGTTTCCGAAGGAGCAGCTAGACCGCATGTTGCGCAGCCTGAAAGAATCTTTGGTCAAGCTGCTGCGTCTCAAATCGACGTCGCGGCGGACGAGACGGAGACGCCAGGCTTTATCCTGAAGCGGGTCCGCGTCGGACAAATTTTGCGGGAATTATCGGGGAATCTGACCTCCTCGTCCACCTCCTCCCCGATCAGGGAACTACAAGGCCGCAAGATCGTGTCTCCCTCAGACAGTGCCTCTGCACCAGCAGCACATGAAGAGCTACAATCAAACCATACGATAAAGCTTACCAAAGCCGTCGCGGATGAGCAGCAGCGTCGTGCGGAAGCGAATGCTCGGGACGGGGTCGTGTGTCTGTGCGCTACGGGCGGGACAACATCCGGTCAGTCCAAATTGAAAGTGGCGCGTTGCACTCGGAAAATGGTCCAGGCCGAGCTCAGCTGCTACCCCCGGCTTTTCGAAAAATGTAACTTCGACGTCGAGATGAAACAGGAAGGAGCTGCGTGCCGCGTTCTGCAGCCGTCGGCCTTTGCCTGGGGCGCCGCTGTTTTCGGACAGATTGACCTGACACTTTCCCTGCGCGGTACGCTCGTCGTGCTGGACGCCGAACAGCTAGCGCACCCACATTTCCTCGCTGACCACGACATTCACGTCGCGGGGCTCACGCCCAGCACGTGGAAACGGATCCTCATTCCAGACTGCCTCCGTGTGGCAATCTCTTGGGGCGAGGCCTGCCACGAAGAAGTATCGAGGAGACAGGAGAAGTTTGGGATGCAGATTTTGCAGAAAAAATCTCCTGTTGATATTCTTGAGAACAACGCGCGCTACCCGGACCCACCTCTAAACACAACTCAATCGACGGCACTATCGGAAGGTGGATTACTACAGCTGCCCCGCCCTGCACCCCCGCCACTCATTTTCCTGGATTTACTCCTGGCTACGGAATACTGGTTGTCTTTTTACCGTACGAAGCTGTCCGAACCGTTCCAGTGCATTGCCGACCGTACTGAGCTGGAATGGAGGGTCTCCGCAGATGAAACCGATACGCTTGCCGTCTCCGGAAGCGCGGTCTTTGCTGGCTATATTGATCTGGACCACGACGACATCAGGCCAGACGTCGAAAACAGCAATTTTTTTGACACCGGCGACAGGATTCGTTTGGCTGTTAGTACCGAGGAAGATGTGCAAGAATCGACAATAAACAAAAACCATCGAGCGTTTTTCTACGTCGGCCGTGATGTAACCGACGCTGGAAAAAATACTAACGGCGTAAAAGTCAGCGGCGTCTGGGTGAATTTTGAGCAGGCCATGCAGGCGGTCCGCGATCTGACGAAAGACAGTTGCGTCTTCGAGTCCAAGGCCCTGTGTGTGGTTCCCCTTCGCGAGAAAGACATTTTGCGAATTCGGCAACTGACGCGTGGCGTGCCTTTGATTTTCCTGGAAGAGATACCGCGACATTCGATCACGTCAAAAGTTGCGTTGCCGACCTTGCGGAGCATGGTCTCGTCGCAGAGAGGACGTGTGGAGGAAGAGAGGAAGAGCTTCGTAACGGGCACTAGCGCCGCCTGGCGACAAAAATCCTGCACTGCGAGCAAATCCCATTTTTTCCAGGCAGTCGCATTGCTCTTAGACCTACCGCGGACAGACCTTTTGCAGGAAGATCTGAGCTTCGCCGACCATGGTGGGACCTCCGCCCTGGCGGTGCAGTTCATCGCATCTACTTCGCACGAACTCCATGGAATTCTGGGCGTTTTCGATCTTTTGAATGAGAGAAATTCCTTGGCGGACTTGTGGGAAAAGGTGCAGGCGGGTGCCGCTGCAGAGTTTTCAGGAAACACGACTTTGTTGGCGACGACAAGTGGAAGAGGAGGTCAACGACCTGCAGAAGCATCTTCTTCTGCCGAAGAAGATCACACTGAGGCAAAACCGCCGCCGTCCTCCCGTGCATCAAGAGCGGGTGCGTTGTTTCCGCCGACCGCAGCACAAGAGGCATTTCTGAAGCTGGAACTGACGGAAGCTTCGGAACAATGCGTGCTGCTGCAGACGCTTGCGCGTGTGAACAACTGCTTCGCCACCGTTTCTGAATGGCGTGACGTCATTCTTGAGTTAGTTCAGCAGCATGATGCGTTTCAGGTCCGCCCGGTTTGGGTGCGTGATCGGGTAGTTCTTTGGCAGAACCTTCTCGGACACCCTGCGGATCATGCGGAAACTGGAAATGCAGAGATTTGCTTGGTCCGACAGTCCGCGTCGACGCCAATCTCGCACGGCAATACAGCGACGGGGAAGAACTGCTCGGCGAGCAGATCGGCGCTCCATAAGGTAATGGAGCAAGACTCAAAGCGCAAGTTGTTTCAAGCTGAGGATGGAAGCACATGCATTCTGTGGCGATTCTCCTTGATTGTCGATGCTGCAGCGCTTAACAACGATGATGATCGAGACGACACTTCTACGCAAAGCCCCCACGACCGCTCCCGCGGAAGCCGAGAGGTCGCATCCTCGTCCAAGAGAAATGAAGATGATCCCATTGTCACTCACATTCTTATCTCAGCGTCGCACGCCGTTTGTGACCAGTGGGGAATGACGAAGCTTCTGGAAGAACTCGCGCAAGGAATTATGAGCCGTTCCTCGTGCTGTGGGCAATCAAATTCGAATTCAGAATCTGTTTCTAGCACTTGTACGAACAACTTCCAGCAGTTTTGTGTCCGAGAAGCCTCCGCGCGTTCGAGCAAGAACTCCTTCGCCTCCACACGTTTCTGGCAAATGCATTTTTCTGGGACGACAAGTCCGTGGAGGAGCCATCGAAAGGGAAGCGCGTCGGGTTCTTGCGGTTCAAGATTAGACAACCGAACGCCGCTGCAGTCTGGGAGACTAGAGCAGTCTGACTGTGCTGCAGGCTGGATATCTAGAAAAGCAAAGGCTTTGCCAACGTCAGGGGCGTTTGCGGCAGCAGAGGAAAGCACAACCGGGGCAGACGCTCGTCCTGGAAGCGGTTTTTATCATCCCCTGATTGACAGTACAGAACTATACCACAGTAGGATTACAACGACAGTCTGGACGAGCTTTAATCGCACTGACTCTGGCCTCCTCGGATGTTCATGCCTGAATCTAAAGCGACCTCAAACTGCCTACCATCTGCTTTGCCAGTTATTGGTCGGCCCCTCACGCTCGCTGCTGCACCTGTACGCCATGTCAAGCGACATCGGCATGGGCCTACGTGCTGCTCCCTTGTGGTTTCCTTTTTCTGCGGAGACGAACTTGGAGAAATTTTCCGAGGACATAGACAGGGGAATTCTACACGGTATGGAGTATGGCTGCTACAGTCCCGCCGAAATCCGCGCTTTTGCCGGCCTGGCAGCCGGCGAGCCCCTTTTTTCCGGCGTGGTGGTGTGTCACAACGCAGGAGCAGCGGCAACGGATCCTACTGGTTTCTCGTCCTTGATGTCCATAAAAGGTTCAACTACAGCCTTGCAGCCAATCATGGAAAGCGAAGTGCCGAGCTACGATTTGGCGTTTGAATTTTCTGCGGATCAGAAGTTTCGGATTCGTGCGAAAGACCCTGGTCTCGCCGTGGCCCTACATCAGCGGTTATTCTGCTTGCTGGACGGTTTTGGTACGAGCGCGGCGCTTGCTGGAGATGAAAATGAAAGCCAATCTATAGAAACGATCGGGGACTTGCTGACGCGCAGTGCAATATGGGGAAAGATGTTTCAGAGTCGTCCCGAGACTGGTGTAGGGGTTTTGCGCCTGCCCTCTGACGGTTGCGACGACGTTGGTGACGTTAATGAAGGGCGTTCCAGCCTGAGCCCCGACGCACGACGTGTGCTTGATGTCGTTCCGACTGAAATTGGCGAAACAGAAGATGCAGCAGCTGCGACTAGCCGCACTGAAGAGCAGGACGAGATGCTTCTATCGGCTTTTTTCCAGGCGTGCGCATTCAGTGCGGGGCAGCAGTTCGATTCGGCATCCTCACTGGGAATCGGTGTGCTTTATTATCCAAGTGGTGCAGAAACAAGTTGTGAAGGTGATGGTGCCCCCCATGGGGTTGATCCGCGAGCGCGCCGATCAGCATCAAGGCTGTCAACAAAGCAAATGTCTGTCATCTGCTACGCGGAACCAACCTCACGACTGGTGCCACTTTTGCAACAGGCGCAAACCTCGAATAAAGAACACGGAAGAAGTTGTATGTCGAAGGATTTCCTCAGGCTAGTCCACAAAAATGCTCAACAAGCCAACAAACTTCAAGTCGAATTTCAGTGTTGGCACGAAGCTGCGTGTGGAACCTCGGATGTGCCATCGTCCTGGGCTTGCGTTTACGTGCCCTCTTGGGTGAAAGAAAGCGACGTAATTTATCATCCCTATGGTCTCGACGACGACGAGCCCCGGCGTTCTCGTCAGTTTCTCAGTAACAACGAGCAACATGATGTTGACAGAGGTTCTTGTGAAGACCTCTCCAGTTGTATATTACCTATCCTCGGGGCACAAGAGTGCATTCTGCTTTTCGGAGAGACTGGTCGCCTCTCCTACTCCGGCAAAGTCTATTCCCGGCAGCGAATGGAGGATCTGGCGGACTGCATCCGGAAACTTGTGCTGTCATTACGCGAGGTAGAAGGACAACAAATGCTGCAAGATCGAACAATACAACTGGACCTTTCATCATCTTCCAAGGCAGGGGAGGACAACTCGGGCTCACCCTCGCTGTTGTGCGATGAAAATCAAGCAGGACCACAAGCCACTGTAGCATGCGAAAGCGAAGCGAGAGCAACAAACGCTGAACGAAGGACCACGATCAGAACAGGCAACGACGAAAAAAATCCCAACATAGTGGATGCATCCGACTCAGTAACTGCTGCGGACCGCATCCCCGAGGGCTTGGAAGTGATTCACTTGGTTCTGCAGCAAGCACTGCGCACCCCGCACAAGACTGCTCTTTTCATCCGCCAGGGTCGCATGGCAGTGAGCTACGCGGAACTCGCTTGGCTACTCGCGACGAAGGAAAAAGAAGCAGGTGGACAAGAAGTATTAACCGCGGAAGGGGCTTCAGCGTCTCCACATGAGCTGCGCGAAAATTATGTTTCTCCGATAGTACCTCCAAAAGTTCCGAAAAAACGCCGCCTCCTTGTCCAGAAATTCCAACGCCTCTGCGTTCTAGCCCAAGGTGGACCTGGACCTGCGTTCAAGCCCAGCCGCGCACTCCGGAAGTTGAAGCGGAGGATTGAGAAAGAAAACGCAAACCTTCCCTGCGTTGGGGGCGGCGAGCACGACGACGACGGTCGACGTGGCGAAAAAGATCATTACAGTGCTCGCGACATCGAGATTTTCTGTATTCTTCGTGCCTGCTTCTTTTTCGGCTATTACATCCCGATCCCATCGAAGAAGGACACTCCGGAGCACCGGATCAGGAACGTCAGCTGGGTGAAGAATTATCCTTTCCATGAGCCCGGAATCGTCTTTCACACGTCGGGCACGACCGGGCGCCCCAAGCCGGTCATGGTCACGAACCGGAATGTCCTTTCGCACTTGCTGTATCTACAGAAGAAATTCCCGCTGCAAGCAAACGACACCGTCCTGGCTTGCATCAACTGGCAGTGGGTTGCCTCGTTTCCCGAGATCTTCAACCCACTGACCTCCGGCGCAAGTCTTTTCATTTCCGATTTCGCAAACGCGCCGGCGGTACTGGTGGCACCGCTTGAGAAGAACAACAGCTGCACAAGACCTCTCGCAGGAGGAGGAGCGCCAAGTACTTCATCTTCAATGCCTTCGCCTACAGCTTCCAGAAAAGATAAAGAGCCCCAAGCTGATGCTCATCCTATAGCAGCCATCTCAGCTTGCCAGTTCGTTCCAAGTGTTTTGAATGCCATGTCCGACGTGTTGGATTTGTCCAAGATCCCCAGCCTCCGTCGCGTCATTCTCACGGGCGAACCGTTCCCGGCCAAGTACTTGCCTCTGGCGAACAGTATTCAGTACGTCTTGAATCACTACGGACAGACGGAGGCTGCGGACACCACGACGCTGCTGCAGATTCCGCCCGGGGAAGAGGAAAGGAAAAAAATAAAACGACACGGCGTCGTGCCGCTCGGGCAGCCGACCCCGTATCGGCGCTGCCAACTGCAGCGAGACGGGGGTTGGCTGGCCCCCGGAGAGCTCGAGACGCAAGGACCGGGACTCGGATATTACATCCAGGACGAGCGTAGAAGTGATTCGGAGGAACATCATGAGGGAGAAGATGGGTGTAGTTTTCGGTATGCTCTTGGAGGATTTGACCCGTATCAAGCAAATCCAGAGGCGTGGTGGAAAGTGTTTTGCGAAGCATCGAACCGTCCCGCTGAAAATGTTGGTTTTAATACGAGCAAAGATGCTATTGCATCTCCCCCCTCGTCTCCTTCGTCAGGGGAACATCGTCCAGGCACCGCTGGCGCTACTTCGCATTCGATTCGTCTAGAACTCGCCAGTGCACAAAAAGCACTCGCCCAGAGCACGAAGGGAAAAACCGAAATACAACAACGGCTGAACAACCTTCAGTATCGTAGTGCATGCGACTGGCTCTGGGGACTAACGCTGTCAGTGATGGGTACGCTAGCCGGTGGGATGAACGACCAGCCACAAGGCGAAGGCGAACAAGGGTGCAGCAAGAAAAGCACGACTTTTCCCTGGATTGTCCCTTCGGAAGTTCTGCGCGAACTTCAAGGACTGCCGAAGGACGACAGCTTCGCGAAACCCGATGCAGTAATTCGCTTTCTTCACTTCTTCGGGCAAGCACTCCCTTGCTTTCGCGTTCGTGAACACGCAAATTACAACACATTGCGTGCACGCGAATGCGAAAGCGAAAGCTCAGCAACTTGTTTGGACACTTTTTCATCCGGACCAAATAAACCGGTTGCGCAGCGCCGTCCTTCGAGGAAAAAGCTACCGTTTGAGCCAAGTATTTCCGGACCAGGGCGAAATTTCCGTACTGGGGACGTTGTCCGACGAGCAGCTGTGGGGACGACTACTCCCGACTTGCTCGGCGCTGGGAGGAAAGACTCACAGGTGAAATTGCAAGGGATGCGCGTTAACCTGCAGGAGATCGAAGCGGTTTGCCGGGAAGCGGCCCGAGAGGCGGCGTGCCTCGTGACAGCGGAAAAGAAGCTTGTTGCGTTCTTCGAAGCGACCGACACAGATGTTGTTATAGGCGCCCTCCGCGAGGCATGTGTGCGGAAACTTCCAAAAGCCTTGGTTCCGAGCAAGTTCGTTTTGGTCCGGCAGTGGCCACGGCTAGCGACAGGAAAGATCGACAAGCGACGACTGTTGGGGATGATGATGACAGAACAGCCTGCAGCTTCTACCAGCAGCGCTGGCGAGCACGTCGGCGTTTCGGTCGGCAGTAAACACGAGGAAGCACTAGCTGATGATCAACGTCGTGAGCAGTCAGGGTCCTCCCGACAGAACATCGTCAAACGCGGCCGTGATCATGTACTGCAGCAGGCCGCTGTGTTGAATTCGTCGTCGGCGCTCCTAGGTGGTCAACATACTTCTGATCTCGCTAACCAAGCGTACCCCGCGGTCGAAAAATACAGGGAGACATTGACCGGCTTTTTACTCTTGGCATCAATCTGGCTCTGCGTCGGCCCCATTCGGTTTCTGATGCTGCCCTACGTCTACTACGCGACAAGCTTAGCCCGGAAGTACTCGCTCAGCAACCCCTGGCTCTTTGTGTTGATCCATGAAGTTTTTCTGACGCGAGTTGCACGGAACGGAACGCTCAAGTTGCTCGAAATGCTAATTGTGGACGAAGAGGAGGCACCGCTGGACGATGAAAAGGGTCGCGCTGCAATTGCAGCTTCACGCACAACAACACCTATCCCGGAAGACACACCGCCCGCGTGGAGGAAGGCCGCGGAGGTCGTTTTTGGCTCAGCGGAGTGGATTGCAAAGTACCTTCTCGTGATGTTCTGCGCCCTGCGTTGGCTCGACTTGAATGCGTTGCTCTTTGTGTGGTTCGTTGCTTTCTCACACGACGTGCTGCTGCCGCTGGTTTTCTACCCGGTGTCCGAGCGGCCGAATACCGAGTTCGCGGTTGTCCTCTACGTTGTCTTCCGCCCGCTGGGTTTCGCTTTAATGTTCTTCATGGGCTTCTCGCAAGTTTTCAAAGACGACTCGTACCAGCTCGGATACTACTTTTTTGAGCAGCACGGTCGGGACTTGCTGTGGTCGGAGTTCGCGGCACCGGTTGGGAGGTCCATTTGGTATTGGATTCGAAAAGGCGCTGCGGATTTGCTACTGAACAAACTTTTAGCAACGAGTCTGTTGCTTCCGAGAGAAAGCCGTCGCTCTTTTGTCTTGACCAGCGCCCCATCCGCCTTCTTCAGCAGGCTCTTTTCATCCTCTACTGAAAGAACTACATCAGACAAAATTTCGTCCCAGCTCCGAGGGATTTTCGATGCCGTGGCCGATATTTCGAAAACCATTTTTCCTCCTGCCGCACCTCAGCCGCCCCTCTGGTGCCGTCGAACGGCCTCGGTCCCGCAGTACGAAGGCAAGGCGTATGGAACTGTCAGGGTTGAAATTGACAAAGTTGAAAAATTTGTGATGCGTAAAACCGATACCAGTCGGAAGCCCAATTTCTAAGCGGTGCATGACAAATTTCGACGTCATCGAAATCTAGTTTGTCATGCTGCTTAGCGAAAGGCGGCATCCTTTGTCATACTACTTCAGCAGCTCTATTCCAAACCCGAAACAGGCTTACAATCGGCCTCGCTTGCAATCCCTGCAAGACAGTCACTTCGTGCCTTGCATTTTATGCATCACAGATTCTTTCAACTTTGTCGATTTCAATCCTGACACACCCATAAGGCGGCGAAGCTGTCGATGGCATACTACAGCAAGATGGGTGACGATCTGTTGAAGGGGCAAATAGAAACGAGCACTTCTGCATCAGAGACCACAGATTTTGCCAAGGACGAAGAGCCTTTGACGGCACAAGAACTGCTGATCAACATGATCGCGACGAGAATAATCGAGCCTGCTAGTACAACACCGTCTGGAATGAACAATACTAGCGCGGCCAATAGTGCCAGTGCCTTGTACAGTTGTTCGACCCACTTTCATCGACGCAGTTCATTGCAGGCTAGTTTGGACAGTTTGCGGCTGATGCTCTTTGCGAGTCGCTTGAATGCCGCTGGATTTTCGATAGCGGTGAGCACGCTGCTGCAGTGCGCTACGTTGGACGACGTGTACGCGAACATACGGATCGAGAATGCAGAAACAGTGGAAAAGCAGCTGGGGCTAGAGGGACTTGTAGACGCCGGCGCGGTGGAAAAGACGGCTACAGGCCGCGGCGAAGCAGGACACCCAGAAGGAGATGCTGAGGATATGAACAATACGGGACACGAAGTTCTTGCACCAAGAAATGCAACTGAAGATGCGAAAAAGAAAAAGCAGATTTCACTGGTGACAGGACACAGGGATTCAAGATCCGACCCATCTTCTGCAGCTGCTCCTTTGCGGCCGAGAAGCCCGTGTAGTTCTTCACAGAGACCGGCAATCAACGAGCAAAACCCTTTGGAACAAACTTCTGTCGCTCGACAAGAGCTTCCCTCGTCGTGCTCCACTTCGAGCAATAGGGTTGCATCATCTTCCGCGGGCTTCCCTTACCCGCCGCGTGATAAGTGTGTCGACACTCAAAGTGGGAAGAGAGTTCTCGATGAGGACAGGGCGAGACGCTCCACAGTGACAGGAGAGCTCCTTTCCGAACCTGACTACCCGGGTGATCTGCTTTTCGAGCACCGTCGTCTTTACCGGACCGCTGAAAGTGAGTCCTTCCATCGCATCGACGTCACGTTCACGCTTCTGCGAGAAGATGCCTGGGATATCGAGGCCGTGCATTTCGCTGTCTTGCATCTGATCAAGCGTCATGTAGGTACGACAGTTTCATCTTTTTGTAAATTCTGCTTGTTCTGAGTATCCGTGCACGTGCTGACCTTGTAGTTGTGATTCGATTTGTTCTAAATCATCCTGCTGACCAGATGATCACTCTGCACCTACAAAGAACTTCTACGCCATCAGGTCTGCGTCTCAGCTTCTACGACCCGGGTGACTTTCTGAACTACATGCAAAGCGCAGCCTCCCATGCGATGCAAATCAACTCCACTTGGTTATCGCGATTGCTTTACCTCGGTTGGCCACGTTGTTGCGTTGCCGCTGCAGGACACCAGAGCGAAGAGTTCGGCGCGGGAGCGACAGCACTAGCGGACCTCGACGCGCAATTTTCCCGATACTTTCAGATCATTGATTTTCGTGCGTCTCAGGAAAGACAGCGGAGTATTCAAAGCGAGAGAGCTTCATCCGACGCGCCGGCTGCAGCTTCTGCTGTTGCGAATGAAGGCACCACTCGCAGTGCTCCTACAGCCGACGTTCCCGGTGCGGAGGAAACGGAGTCCGCCGGTGACCCGGACTACCGAAATTTGCCAAGGTACTTGAGGGACAGCTATCACGACGTACTGCCGCAAGTTCGTGCTGTCCTGTCGACACGACGTCGACGCATTTCCGCTACAGCGGACCAGCGCCGGCACGTGCTCAAGCTACATTTCACTCACGGCGTTGCAGATGGCGGAAGTGGAAACCCGTTGCTCAAAGACTTTGTGCACTTCTACGACTCGTTTTCTGCAATAAAAAGACCACCATTTGTTCTCGGATCGAGCAGTCGCAGAATTATGAAAGTGGTAGCGACGAACAAAAATGACCCTACCGGGCTGACGGCACTCGTCCTTGATTCGCGGATCCGAGCCAAGCGCTTTTTTGACAAGCTCCAGCAGCAGCTCGTGCTTGGAATTGGAAAGCGGACCGAAAAAAACGAGAATCCGGAAACAGTGACATCTTCACTGCGCGGGCAGGACGCCACGGCGGCCGACCGGCGCGGTCCCATTCACGTGGAGGACAAGAATGATCCCACGAACGGTCAAGGGCCAGATCGTGCCGATCACTCTGAAGAAGATGGAGGGCCTGTCCGTGCTCGTAAAAGTGTACTTTCTCACAGTACTCTTACTACGACCAGCAGTTCATCCGAGTCTCTGTCCACCCTAAAAACCAACGCGATGCTCGAGTGCGATCAGCGGCTCTACGAATCCCTCGTGAACCGGTCCCGCACCGCCGGACCGGACCTGATGCCGTTTTGGGAATCAGTCAAAAGACGCGAAGACTACGAGTACTTTCTCGAGTTTTCCCCTGTTTCGTTCCTCCCCTACCTCGCCAGGAAGCACGGCGTGACGCTGGACAACGTGATCCTTGGGCTTTTCGGCGTCACCTCCTACCGGTTTTTACTTCTCTCCCCGACGTTTTACCCCTATTTCACCCGCTTTCCCTGCAACGACAAAAAATCCACGTTCAGCATGCAGGTCGTCGCGCCTCTCCGGGACCAGCTGGACACGGTCATATGCATTGCAATTGCAAAAGTATCGCACTAGTATAAATTGCATCACAAATTTTTCCAGAAGGAAAAATGAAACTTGTCATGCTGATTCACGTATAAAAGGGATATTTGTCAGGCTTGCGCTTGATACCAATTAAGACGAGTACAGCGATACTTTTGCACAGGATAGCTGAATCTCGTCGCGAATTTGGTGTCCTACCGCACCATCCGAGCGAACTTCCTCGCGAGTGCGACGGTTCAAGACTGCTTCAAGATCCTGTGCGAAAAGGTGAAGAACCGGGAGTGGGAGGTGCAGAACTGCTTTGAACGAACGGTGTTTCTCAACCTGCGCTCCTCCGTGGGGAAGGTGTCCGACCACGTTTCTCAAGAGTTCCAGTACCCGCGCGTCCGGGAGCAACCCCGACGGGGCTCCATGCACCCATCGGAATACCCGATACGATTGATGGTGGACCAGCTTTCTGACAACCACGATTACGTCGCTTGGATCCGGTCGTGGGAGCACCTGCATCCAGGGTCCTGTAACGGGGAACTCTTTCACGACTTACTGGAAGACACGCTGTGGTGTTTGATCGACAGCAAACCCGAGGAGCACTGTGTCCGTTTTGGATTGTCCGAATGGCAGCAACAGCACGGGATCGTGGGGACCCGGGAAAGAAAATACAACTACCGTGCGTTTCCTTACCGAGGGTCCGGGGACCGGATTGGAAGGCTGTGCGGGTATAATAGTGCAGGGGAAGAGGAAGAAGAGACGTAGAAAACAAACACAAGAAAAAGATAAAGTGTTGGTCTTTTCTTGCATATAGATCGGGTCCGCGATCGAGTTCCATAATTTTGCTTTGTTTGATAATAATTTCATATGACATGAAGTTCTTACTCTTATAGAAGAAGTTCCACGCATGAAAGCAGTTGTTGATCGTCCTCTGCTGATCATGGAACGAACTCGATCCCTTTTCTTGAAATCCAATCTTCAAATTGTACAACACCAGATGCATCTCTTTATTTGCTGCTGCTTCACTGCTCTGTACCAGACCAAGAGGACATCAGTGTACCAGTTTTTAAATACAACTTCCAGTACTATTGAACAGCTTTTCCTGAAAAAAAAAGTGTCTGCGCAGCATGAGTCTTGTCATTCGATTTTTTTGTTGCGCCTGGACTCAGGAACCACTGTCTCAGTGACGGATCAGAACTTTTTAAGTTGCCGATCATCTAGGCTGACCTTGTTGGCTCCACATCACCTCCAAAGATCCGGCCGATCCAATAGTGGTACGTAAAAAGTTCCCATCGACTTTTTGCATGCAATTTACCGACGGGCAATCTGTACAGTAGCTTATTTTGGGTACTTAGAAGTAGATGATGTCTCCAGCACTTTTCGCTTCTCTTGCTTGGCCACGACACGCATGATTTTATTGTTACCTTCCAGCCACGAAACATTCAGTATAAATTACATGAAGTAATCTCCTGAAATACGACTTTTTCGACTGTCTATTGGACACATTTCACTACTACTAGAATACAGCGTGCTATATTTCATCAAGTCGCCGTCATTTTCACTTCGAACAACCATCCCCGTAGTTGTATCTTCCCCCCGGAAGATCCTTGTATACTTTTTCGACAACGAAATAGGCTCAAAATGGCGACGCGACATTTCGAAGATCACGACATGGTCATGGATGAAGACGAAGACCACGACGGCCTGTCTTCCAGCCTGATGGCTCAGCCTCACCCGGAATTGTCGTCCCGAAAGCCGCCCAGCGACGAGGATTTCTTCCCCCAAACCGTGACTTGGGAGGAGGAGATCGAGGGGAGAATAACAGAGTTTGCGGTCACCGTGATGCACAAAAAACTTCTCGTAGTTATCACCCAGTGTGGGAAAATCGGGAGCTGGATCCAAGCGACAGTAGACGAGGAGCCGTGCATAACCGACCCGGCCTTCATTCCAGACACGACCTACGAGACCACGGTAATACATAAATCTATACATGTGTTTTCTTCATCCTCATCTTGTTTTTGTGACCAGAATCTCTTCCATCGCCAAAAAAAATATGACATGTCTTGCATTGGACTCTTCTGAAGGTGATGAAAAGTCTGGGTAAGAAGTCTCGCGCTGGTGCAGCAGTAAGAACCTAATATATTCATTTCTCTACTACACGCAGGTTTTGTTCGGAGCTCGAAACGAGAAGACGGAATATCAGCGAGTATACGCCAGACGGTTGATGGAACTTTTGTATAAAACACAGGCTGATTACCAGAGTTTGTTGCTCGGAATCGCCATGAAGACCGCCAGTCCGGTCACGTTCAAGGCGTGTATGAAGAGCATTGAAAGCCGGTTCTGTCCCGATACTGATCCAAGTACTATGACTATGTGAAAGAGTAGAAACTCAAACTTTTTTTTCATCCCCGTGATCTGGTCCCTCCCTTGGTGCCAGACGCGAGGACGGCGACAACAGCTAGTACATCGCAATTCCATACAAATTACACGTTGGATTATACTCACAACGGAAATCCGAAATCGCCGTCCCGGCTTGCCAGACTACTCCTAGCTTGCTCCGTTGCATCATTTTATGTGTTCTGCCAGTGCCACTGCCATAGAAAGACGATCGCACCTGTAGTAACCAGCGTTCTCAATTTCAGTTCGCGCCTCAATTCGTTTTCGTCGCCCTTTTGAAAATTTTGCTCGTCAAGACGAGAGGTTCGCTTTCGTCCCTTATCGTCTTTGCTCGTCAAAAATAATGTCCTCCTGTCCTCCTCGTTTGAAAGAATCAGTAAGGCTTGTATATGGAGGCAATTCGTTTTGCTGACTTCTAGCTTTAGCAAGCTTTTTGATGGTCGCGAATTGTTTATAGAAATCTTATGATTGTGTTTCATCGTCCTTTGTGAAGTAGAAGTATAAACAGGTCGACGACTGCTTTTTATTCACACAAATTCGACGTCGAACCAGCTGTAATTCCCCACACTCATGGACGAAGCTTTCCAAGATGAGATTGCCGCTTTCCAGACGCGTCTGGAGGCGATGTCGATGGATGTGGAGTACCGCCTCGCCGTCCTCGGCGGTGATCCGAAGGCCCGCGAGCTCGCCTACAAGCGGATGCACGAGGAGGACCCGGAGGCGCGACGCGAGGGTCGGCGGCAGCTCGCCGCCATCCGGCAGGATGTGCTCTCCGGGGCCGCCCAGCAGGACGAAAAAGTAGAACAACTGCTTTACGTGCGCGGTGATCTGCGCACGTTTCGCCGCTTCTACGACCAGCAGTACCACATTCAGCAGGACGCCTTGTCCATCGGGTCCCACCTGGCCAAGGTGAAGAAGCTGGAGCGCGATATCCACAGAAAAAAAACCATCCCCATCCATTTTTGGCATGACAAACATAGGACTTTACGTATGTTTTGCATGACATTTTTTCTGTGGATACGCGAGGCGGAGATCAT
>JACKZZ010007555.1_pt1 | contig 21095 bp, 14 predicted proteins | sample 8027871 | NCBI WGS metagenome assembly JACKZZ01 (sample SAMN15724774, study PRJNA655200) | protist metagenome | isolation source: fluorescence activated cell sorting (FACS) single amplified genomes of... | place: USA: West Boothbay Harbor, Gulf of Maine | collected 2000-07-19
AGTGAAAGCGACTTCTTTTACATGTAGCAATGGTGAAACTATATCATTAAGTATGGTAAATGATGATTTTTGTGATTGTGGCAATGATGAACCTGCAACTGGATCATGTCATACATATCAATACATGAATAATGAATATAATAATAAAAATAATAATAATAATGTTTTTACATGTCAAAATAATGATTTTATGCCAATACAAATAAAAACAAGTCGCATTAATGACGGTATATGTGATTGTTGTGATGGAAGCGACGAAGGGTCATTAGTTACATGTAATAATATATGTAAAGATGTATCAATAGCATATAATGAAGCAACCAAATATAAAAGGTTAATCTATGAAAATGGTCATATAAAGCGCAAAGAATACATAAAAATTGCAAAACTAGCAAAAAATAATAATAATGAACAAATTAAAAATATAAAGAATGATATTATTGATTTAAAATTAAAATTAAATCATGAAAATGAATTGTATAATAATGCAATAAATGAACATAATAAAAAAATGAATCATTTTAAAATATTAAATTATATTCAAATGAAAAAATTGCTGAAATACAATCACAGTCACAATGGTGATGATAGTGATAATAGTGATGGTAGTGATAGTAGTGATAGTAGTGATGGTACTGAAATATTGAATGATGATAATATTTTAGACTTGATTCAATCATTATTTAATGTTCTAGGTGTTGAAATGAAAACTACTGGGGTATCTTATATCAAGTCATGGCGTAGCCTTAATAGTGGTAGTGGTAGTGGCGACGGCAGTTCTGACAGTGATGGTGATAGTAATAATAGTGATAGTGATAGTGATAGTGATAGTGTTGATGCAGATGCAGATGCAGATGAGAGTGAATTTACTGATCATGAAGATGAAGTAAGGCAGTTCCAAGAGGCAGCTGATAATACTGATACTGATTCTGTTGAAGTTGAAGTTGAAGTTGAAGTTGATGTTTCTGGAACAGAAGAAACAATAAACATAGATACAATGACAGTTAAAAATGAAGAAGAAGAAGAAGAAGATGATGAGCATATCAGACACTATTTAAAGCCGTATAAGCATAATACCACTGGTGATGACAATGACAATGACAATGACAATGACAATGACATTGATGGAAAAAATTCAAACTTTTCATTTTTATTATATTTGATAGAAAAAAAAAAATGTTATTATCAATTGCAAAATATTGTTGCTTATTATTATGCTCATGCTAACAACAATAACAATAACAATAACAATAGTAATAGAAAAGTAAAAGAGTTTCATCAAAAAGCGGAAATATTTAATAATATGAATTATGAAAATTCTAAAGATCCCACTTCATGTGCTACAAGTTATTTAAATATAAATATTGGAAAAGAAAGCATGATATCAAATGATAGTGATAGTGATAATGATGCCGATACCGATACTGATACTGTAATTGGAATAACAAATCCGTTAGAATTAGAATATTATTGCACTATTGGTAAGAAAATTGAGAATTTATACACCGATAATATATTTTCTTTCATTGATGATAATGATAATGATAATGATGATGATGATGATAACGCTATAGGTATAGGTATAGATAAAAGTAAATTAAATAGTATAAAACATGATATGAATCTAAAAATTGAATTAGAAACAAAATTAGAAGGATACATTTCCCATTATAAGAAACACATTAACATTAAAAATGATAGCAATGGCAATAGTAATGACAGTGACAGTGACAGTGACAGTGACAGTGACAGTGACAGTGACAATGAGAGCGAGAGTGAGAGTAAGAGTGAAAGTAAGAGTGAAGAAAGTGCAATTGCATTTTTAGCATTGAATGATGAGTGTTACACTCATATAAGTACCAAGTACGAATATAGTGTTTGTTTTGGTCAAAATTCAAGTGTGACACAAAAGGATACTGAGTCACATGGAATTACAACCTTAGGTAACTTTTCAAAAATAATATTTGATGATGGTAACTCAAGTTCCAGTTCCAGTGAGGAGAACAAGGTGGAACCTGGATATAAAGTAGAATATGTTGATGGTACTCATTGTTGGAATCACGGTTCAAGAATTGCCAATATATACATTACATGTGGTGAAAACAATCAAATACAGGGTGTACATGAACCATCTACATGTGTTTATGATATTGCAATGATATCTCCTGCAGCATGCAATAATTATACTAAAACATTTTGGGGAATATAAATTCTCGTAGTCAAAGTAATAGTTATAGTTATAGTAACACTAATAGTAATACATTTTATTGTACTTTCAGCTGAAGCAGAGATTATGCAAGGGAAATCTCTAGATAGAAAGAATAATGGATAGTGTGATAGTGTGGGTGAAATTTAATGGAAGAAGAAAGGAACGAATAGGAAGTATAGCATAGCATAGCATAGTATAGCATAGTATAGTATAGCATAGTATAGCATAGCATAGCATAGCATAGCACAGGTTTTTAATGTAATTTCTTTTGTCAAACATGTACACAGTAAGTAAACTCTTATTCTTTTGATTATTGATATTTATTGCTTATGTGATTAGATGTGATTAGATTGCAAATAAATTAAGTGTAAACTAGGTGAAGCCAGACAAGGGACAGCAGGCAAGCTACACTCTTATTTATATATATATTTATTACACTAGCTTACAAAATTCACAAAGCTACAGAACAACAACTACTACAACACAACAATTACTACTACTACTACTACTACTACTACTACTACTACTACTACTACTGCTACTACTGCTACTACTACTACTACTACTGCTACGGAACTAGATTTAGAATTAAGAACTAACCATTTGCATGAGGGGACATCCTTATAATAGGTTTTGTTAATACTACAGTACCTGCCTGAACTAGATCTCTCTCAACACTTCGCATTAAACTAACAAATCTTGTAGAATCTAAATTAACACTTTCAACTAAATGTAAATGTTTCCAACTACATCTTGAACCTAGATAAGATAAATATATGATATATCATATATGAATATATGAACAGACATAAAGATAAACAAAAGAAGATAGAAGACAACCAAGGTAAACACAATAGAAATAAATAGAATAACATAATAGAAATAGAAACAGAAATATGATAAAAATAACATGGAATGTAAGTAAAATGTTGGAAAAATGGGTTTGGTTAGGTTTGGTTAGGATTGTATGTAAGGTGTAAGCCAAGTCAAATTGAGACAATTATCACATAGACAGATTGAGTTTGAGTATGAGTCCAAATGACATCATATACATATACATATACATATACATATACATATAACCTGTTCTTACCTTCTTTGATGTCTGTCGGTCTTTTATGCCATTTTACGTCTTTATCATCAACACAATAAGGATAATGTTTAATATTTGATGCTATAGCACTTCCATGATAATATCCACCAACACCATAAAAATAATCTGGTGATTTACAATTACAGAGAGGATAAGGTATTATTTCTACAACAGCACTACCAGGATTCATAAAAAACATATTTGTCATACCAGCACCATGTACAGAGATGAATATATGTACCTATGAGTGTAAGTTTGAGTGTGAGTGTGAGTTGTAGCGTGTGAGAGGGTTAGTGATTACGATGACATGACATGATAAGTGTGAGTAAAAATGAATTCACTATTCTCCATTTAGCAGGCAAACAGCCAAACGGACAGAGGAATGAAGTCACGTACTTTTGCCATGTACTTCACAGTGTCTTTGACATTAAAATGTTCAAATGTCACGTTTTCAGTGATGGTTCGAATATGCTGCGTATGCTGTAAAAGCTTTTGTGTTTTATCTAAATTTGAAATAATCCTTTTACCTGTTTCTGTTCCAACATCACGTTGTGCAAATGCTACTCGTATACCACCACTATGACTTTGATTATTATCATTGTCATCCTTCCTTTCTCCAATTCTTGATGTTAATATTTTTTCTTTTTTTAATCTTTCAACGTTATTTATTTCGTAATCTATTAGAAACAATTCTTTTACACCAGGTGCATCAAATTGCTGTCTCATGTAAGAACCAAATGCTGGTAAAACATCACCAGCACGACATCCTGGATATCCAAACCATTTTTCTGGTGGTAATAATTTTACACAACCACTACCATATATTAAATTTTTTGCATATGCACATGAACCCGATGATGATGCTGGTAAATTCTTCCCTAAATGATAGATACTACCACCCATTGCACTTAACCATTTTAATTTATTTTCATCTAATTTAAAATATTCATCTAACCATATAGTATATTCAACTTTTACAACAAATTTTGGTATATCTAATGTATCATCCCATACAATCCACTTTGCATCAATTAATGCACAAAACAATCTTAATAGACCATGTAAAAAATGTGAGAAATTATTATTTATACTAAAATTAGATAAATATGCTACAACATTATTATCTTTTCTTTGACAAACAACTTGTTTATCATTATTACTTTTACCTTTTATTGTAGATGTACGGAAATATGATGCGGCACCTTTAGCTGTTGCTCTACCGAATTTGACATCATGTAGTAGCAATACAGGTTGCTTTTTACAATTTTCATCACCTTCATTTAAACCGAACAATACTTCCCTATTCTTATTGCTATAATGCTTTTCAGTACCTAACCAACGTGTTAATTCATCACATGTATAATTACCAGTATCTGGAACATAGCTCCAATCTTGATCGAGATGATGCTTTGTTGTGTGCAATGCATGAATTGTAACACTATAAAATAGTATTATAGCATAAAAATGCATCACCATAACAACACAATCCTTTCTCAATTCACTGATGTCCAGTATATAAGGATATTGACTTTCTGCAAAGAAAATGCGTTTTCCCAAATTGAAATCGATTCGGGGAGATAATTGGTTAGCTTGACCATTCAAGGATTTTTGTCGAAAAGTTAAAGGTTGAAGGATTAGCATATGCATTATTACTTCAAAATTGCAAGATTAATTCAAAATTTATAGTATAAGGTGTGAAATCATCTTTTTCTTGAAATCATGATGCTTTATGTACGTCATCGAGTATCACGAGCAATATTAAATACCAAAATATCTAGAAATTATATATATACAAATAAATCTGTAAGATATGTAACTTCTTCTGTGCAAACTGATGGAAGTGATCAACTACACAGAAATTTTATAACAAATATAATAGAACATGATATCAAAAACAATGTACATGTTCATAATACTGGTATCATCACTAGATTTCCACCAGAACCTAATGGTTATCTACATATAGGGCATGCAAAATCAATATATATTAATTTTATATTAGCAAAATATTATAATGGTGTTACAAATATGAGATTTGATGACACTAATCCAAACAAAGAAACAATAGAGTATATGAATAGTATATTATATGATGTTAAATGGTTATTATCTGATTTACGCGGTGTTACTTTGCCTGTACCTGTACCTGTACCTAAACATAGTCAAGGTAGTAACTTACATGAATCTGAATCTGAATCTTTTATATCACTCGATAATGCTATTACGTCTGCAAATGCGGCTGATGTTGATGTTGATGTTAATGTTCCTTGGAACGGTGAAATCAAACATGCTTCCAATTATTTCCCCATATTCATACATGCAGCTAAATACTTGATCAGTAAAGGTCTGGCTTATGTTGACGATTTGACACAAAAAGAGATTAAGCTGTACAGAGGTAAGTATTGTATTGTTTTGTGTTGCTGGTGTTTCCGTGTGTCGCATGTATATGTCTCTTTGTGTCTATATCTGTGTCACATGTCTATTTATCTATGTGTCTATGTCTGTTTCTGTTTCTTTGTCCGTGTACTAGTGTGGTCTGTTAATATGTATTACCCTGTCGTTTGTAAATTAATCATAACATAACATAAAACATCCTGAGGAGGAGGAGTATATTATGTTGGATGATATGATATAATCAAATTATTGATATATATATATATATTTATTCATTCTTATTCTATTAGCCAACAAATATGACTTTTATTAACTTATCATTATATAACGTTAGTTATCTTAGAACATATAAGAATAATTATGAAATAGTATCGCGGAAAGATAATTATGAACATGTTTGTTTTCTCTTCTTTTTCTTTTTACTAACACTCACTCTTACTCTTACTCTTACTCTTACTCTTACTCTTACTCTTACTCTTACTCTTACTCTTCCTCTTACTCATACTCATACTTATAGGTACTTTGAAAACACCTGGTACTAATAGTCCTTATAGAAATCGTCATATTAATGAGAATCTTACTTTATTTAACAAAATGATTCATGGAGAATTTAATGATGGTGACTGTGTTCTAAGAGCTAAAATTGATATGAATTCAAATAATTTAAGTTTGAGGGATCCAGTACTTTATCGTATAATAAAAAATAAAATGCATTACAATTATGATCCATGTAACAAACCTAGTGCTAGTGCTAGTCCTAGTCCTAGTGCTAGTGCTAGTACTAGTAACACTGATATTGACAATGTCGCACTAGAACGCTGGTATGTTTATCCTATGTATGATTTTGCTCATGCAATGAGTGATGGCATCGAAGGTATTACCCACAGTTTATGTACATCAGAATTTATCAATAATAGACCTCTGTATGATTGGGTTATCGATAACACATACTCTTCTGACTACACTACAAGTAATAAGCGTAAGCATACAAATAATGATAATGATAATAATAATGAAAATTCATTAGTGAAGGGATATTATCCCAATGAAGCAATTGGTTATCGCCCAAAACAAATAGAATTTTCACGTTTAAATATTGATTATACTATATTATCTAAAAGAAAATTAATAAAATTAGTTCATCATAATAAAAAATATGTTAATAATTGGAATGATCCACGTATGCCAACAATAAGTGGTATGAGAAGACGTGGTTATACAAGTAATAGTATATATAATTTCATATCATCATTAGGTATAAGTAAAAAAAATATTAATATAAATTATAAAATATTAGAAGAACATGTAAGAAGTGATTTAAATTTACGATGTAAACGTATATTTGCAGTAATTTATCCATTAAAAGTAACAATATGTAATTTTCCTACTGTTATTATAAATAATATTGATGATACTTATAATAACACTACTGATCCAAGCAGAGAAAATCATGAAGAGTATACAGAGTACTATACTGTTCCATATCATCCACAAAAAGTCGATGAATATGGAAAGAGAGATTTACCGTTAACAAAATGTATTTATATTGATAGAAGTGATTTCTTCGATTGTGGTAGTGGTAGTGGTAGTGGGAACTCATCAAAAGTAACTAAACCCAAAGATTTCCATGGTTTATCTTTAAATGGAACTGTTAAATTAAAATATGGACCTGTATTGAAATGTGTTGCTATTAAGAGGAAAAGTAGTGGTGGTTATGACAATAGCGACATCGATGAAATTATCTGCGAGTATCAACACGCGAAGGGTTCATTTCCAACTACTACAACTGCTACTGCTACTGCTAATGCTAATGCTAATGCTAGTAGTAGTACTGAGAAGTTTTCCAAACCAAAGGGTATCATCCAATGGGTTGACAGTAAACACGGTGTTCATGTTGATATCGCACTTTATGACCGCTTGTTTAAAACACCAAATCCTGGATATTCTCATCAAAGTAGTGTTGATAATGATGAGTTAGGAAGTTTTGCTGACAACACTTTAAAAGAAAGTATTGTCAATGAAAATGAAAATGAAGATGAAAATGAAAATGATGATGATGAGGATAGGTTTTTAGCCGATATTAATCCAAACTCTTTACATATGTGTAGAAATGCAGTTGTAGAACCTTCAATAATAAATTTACTTAAGAGTAGTAATAAGAGTAGTAATAATCAATCGCAAACTGCAAATAGTTTCCAGTTTGAACGTTTAGGATATTTCTGTTTAGATAAAGATGATACGGATACGGATACGGATACTGATACTGATATGTCCAGTGGAGACAAGAGAATGATCTTTAATAGAATTGTGACACTCAAAGAGACTTGGAATAGCAACTGTTCTTCTTCCTCGCCTACTTCATTATCAACATCATTACCAACACTAACATCGGCACAAACATCGGCACCAAAATCGGCACCAACATTGACAAATAAGTTTATAAATAATATTCCATTGAATAAATTTCATGCAAATTATAATGAACATCAACAATGTATTAATCAATTGGACTTACGAGTAGGATGCATTACAGATGTTAAATTACATCCAGATGCTGATAGTTTATACATAGAAACTATAGATGTTGGTGATGGTGATGATGATGGTGATGGTACCGTTACTCGTACAGTTATCAGTGGCCTTAATGGTCATATTCCAATGGGGGAACTTTTAGGTCAACATGTTATAGTCATATGTAATTTAAAACCTTCAAAGATGCGTGGTGTTGTAAGCGAAGGTATGTTATTAGCAGCGTCAGATTCAACTAAAGTAGAACTTGTCATACCACCTGTTGGAAGTAAGATAGGTGACAAAGTTTACATTGCTGGTTACACTGATAGTAATAGTAATGTTGTTTTGCCAAATACAAATCCAAAACTTGGTAAGATAACAAAAAGTGGATATAAAGCTGTAAGTAATGCATGGGATAAAATAGGGAGTAAATTAATAACAAATGATTCTCTAATAGCTACATTTTTACCAGATACAGATACATTGTCAGTGTCAGATTTAGAAAGTATTGTTGACTTTAACTCAGAGAATAAGAAAGGAAATGAATTTGTACTTTATACTAGTGCTGGTGTATGTAGCGTCAATACTCTTAAAAATGCAACAATCAGATAATTACGCCGCTACAGTAATAGTTACAGTGGTAATTACACTCAGTGATATACACAGAAAAAAGGATTACACCCTTGAAGATTTAAAATGAAAATGAAAATGATGTAAAGTTTGAATGTTTGAAATATTATATTATATTATGACTTGATTTTATATATATAAATATATAAATAAATAAATCCCATATCATGTCCTACTATACTATTTACTCTTATTACAAATACTGTACAAGCACAAGTACATTTAACCTTTTTTTTACTTATATAATGATTTCAAAATATTTGCTTCTTTTTTAGCATTTTATTTAATTTTTTATCAAATAATATCATAGCTTGTACATTTAACTTCATCATTTCTGGCATATGATAAAAATTCTAATGGCATTGAACCAAATACTTTCGCCATTATGAAACTAAAATACATATATGTCCCTATATCATTTTTATTAATGTTTCTATGTTCAGCTTTGAATATTTATATATTTGTGTCCCAATTCCCACTTCCCTTCAATGAAGCATGAATTTACCTTTAAAAAAAGAAATGTCGTTATCTCTTGTCCGTCTAAGATCATGCATGTCACGCGTTAAAATGCATCGCGCATTTAGTTCTGCAAATTTCGCATTGATTGGTGATGATCGTGCAACAAAGCTTGCAAATTTATCTTCTACTGGATGGGAGGTCGGTGCTGACAAGTCCCGTGATACTATACATAAAAAGTTTGAGTTTGAAAACTTTGTAGATGCATTTGGTTTCATGTCTAAAGTTGCCATTGTTGCAGAAAAAATGGATCATCATCCTGAATGGTTTAATGTATACAATCGTGTAGAAGTAACATTGACAACTCATGATTTTACTGCATTATCACAAAATGATGTGGAATTAGCTAATAAAATGAATGAATTGGCAAAGTAAAGTAAAGTGAAGTAAAGTAGATTAAATGAATAATTGGTTAGGGTTAGGGTTGTTCATATGTGTAAAAATTGAATTATTTATTTATTATTATCTTAACTCCCCTATAACGCATATATTACCTATTTAAGATAACGTGTAACAATTTCAGCGGTATCCTTTGATAGACCTTCAGTTTTTTGAATTTTGATCAATTCTTTTTTGAGCAGTGTTCTTCTTTTTAAATCGAACTTTTTCCAGGTGCTATTTATATTTACATGTCGATATTGATGTTTATGTTTAAGTTTATGTTGTTGGGATATAATAAGAAGAGCGAAATTTAGAAATGTGTTAGTGAAATTTTCAAAAGCAAATACATTTATACACCTACTCCTACTTCTAATAAGAGCAAATCACACGGAGCAGTATAAAAAAATATACAATGGAGCTCTATCAAATGATATCATACCTAAAAGTTCCCATCATTCTAGCAGCAACTTGAGGATTTTTTTTATCTAACTCTATGATGCTATCAGCAACAAATGTATAACTATCACCTGAGGAATGATGAAATACTGGTAAATTTAACATAGCAAAGTTACTATGTATGGTCAATGATCAATGGTCAGTGGTGTATGGTGTATGGAGTTTGTTTGGTTTGTATTAGCGGTGTATGGTGTTAAATTGAATTGAATTGAATTGAATTGAGAAGTAATGAAAACAAGAAAAATGGAGGAATGGAGGTTAGTGTGACGTTCTGACGTTAAACGTTAAAAATATAGAAATTTAGAATTAAGGTCAATCATACAGGTCAAATCCAGCCAAGCCGATCCAATCTTGGTGTGTTGTACTTATACTTATACTTATACTTATACTTACCCAATGAGAGATCTCCAACGATTAGGATTAAAATTAAAATCTTTATGGTTCTTCAAAGTTTTAATATTAGATAAGACATCTAATGCGGCATCTGTTGATGTTGATGTTGATGCTGATGCTGATGCTGATGCAGAAGCTAAAGCTTGAATACTGAACCATTTGTTGAGAACAAGATCATCAACTTCACTACCAGAATCCCCTTTTGCTAATTCTGAATAAAAATGATTTAGAATCTTGTTTTTGATTTTCAAAATATCACCATTACTACCATCACCACCATTGCTAGTATTTGGATGGTTCATTAATGGAAGCATGGCAGCAATACGATCTGTCATATTATCACTGTTCATGTATTGATTATAACATAATTCTGCTGTTTCTAATGTTGGTATAGTAGAAATATAATCTAAACATACTGCATTCAGGCGTCGTCTACCAGTTTCATTACTATTGAATTCATAACCATTACCATTACCACTTTTAGATTTATTATAAATTTCTTTAAATTCATTAGTAAATAAATCTGATAATGTTTCTTTTAAATATTTTCTTGATCTTATGATAGAATCAATATCAATACCATTATTTTCATCATTATTTTTATATGGTGCAAGATTGATAAGTGTATCTATTATAAATATGTAATGTAATGTAATGTAATGTAATGTTAGTTTAATGTAATGTTAGTTTAATGTAATGTTAGTTTAATGTAATGTCAGTTTAATGTTCGTTGTTAAGTAGAAAATAAAGGAATGATATGTTAGTTACCAAAAATCAAAATCAACGGAAAAATAAATTGTTCTATGCTGTTCTATGCTGTTCTATGCTGTATTTACTTACTTAAATCCGGCAATTGTAAAGTCATACTTAACAAAGCTGCATCACCACCTTGTGTAGTATTATCATCAATTGCTACCTTTAAACATGTACGGATCGCATTCAAATAAGCATCGGGTATCGTACTTTTATGAACTCTTTCGTTTATATCATTAGCAAAACTATCACTATTATTGTTATCATTATCACTATCAGTGGTAGTAGTAGCAGCAGCAGCTATGTCTAAAATAATCTTAGTTGCTAAACGATTACTAGCATCCCAACGATTAAAAACATCAGTATCATGTGACATTAAAAACGCTAAATCATCATCTGTTTGTTGATCGTAAATAACTTTTACTGGTGCAGAAAAATTTCTTAATAATGATAAAATTGGTTTACTTTCATTAATATTTTCAAATACAAATGTTTCATTTTTTTCTTTTAATACTAAAACTTTTGATTTTAAAATTTCTTTTCCTGTTATTTTTGATAGTAAACCAATTGTTATTGGTATCATAAATGGTTTTTTTTCGTTACTTAATTGTCCTAATCCTGGTGTATCATCACAATTTTGATTTATTTCTAATGTATATGTTTTCTTTATAGGATCATAACTATCAATAATAGTAATAATAGGTGTACCAGATTGTAAATACCAATTTTCAAATTGATTTAAATTAACATTATTTGCATCAGACATCGCTAATCTGAAATCATCACATGTTACTGCACAACCATCATGTCTTTCAACATATAATTTCATACCTTTATTAAAACCATCATCGCCTAAAAGTGTTTTGTACATGCGTACCTAATGAATGTAGTGAATGTAGTGAATGTAATAATGATTGTTTATGTTGTGTAGAGTCATAAAGTCATGAGGTGAAGAGAAGAGAAGTGTTGTTAATGTAGTGTAATGCGAATGTGAGATGATGAAATGGTGAGGTGGTCAGTTATGACTACGAAGAATTGAGAGTACGCAGATGCAGCAGGAACAGTGACAAAACAGCAATAACAATAACAATAGCAGTAACAGTAGCAGTGAAAGTAGCAGTAGCAGCTGCAGCTGCAGTAGTGCATCTCATATGAGCAACACACTAAACTAAACTAAACTAAACTAGGCCATACTTACTACTTCAGCACCTTTATTATAAACAGTTGAGGTGTAAAAGTTATCCATAGAGATATAACTTTCAGGTCTTATAGGATGGGACATAGGTGATGAATCTTCTGCAAATTGTCTCATTCTTAATGTTTTCACGTCATTTATTCTTTTAACAGCTACACCAGTCATATCAGATGAAAATGATTGATCACGAAATACGGTTAAACCTTCCTTTAATGTTAATTGAAACCAATCTCTAAGTGTTATTCTATTGCCTGTCCAATTGTGGAAATATTCATGTCCAATAACACCTAAAATATTTTCATAATCTGTATCAGTAGCTGTTGATGGTTTCGCTAAAACGTATGCACTATTAAAAACATTTAAGCCTTTATTTTCCATTGCACCCATATTAAAATCTGCAGTTGCTACAACATTATACGTATTCAAGTCACACTCTAAACCATATGTATCTTCATCCCATTTCATAGCCTTTTTTAATGAATACATACTATGATCAAGTTTATCATAATCATCAGGATCAGAATAAATTCCCAAATTTACAACTTTACCACTAGTGGTAATGTAGGTATCATGTATTGATTTTAAATCACCAGCTACTAATGCAAATAAATAAGATGGTTTATTAAATGGATCTTCCCAAATAGCATAATGTTCCTGTTCATGCTCATCATCCCCATTACTACCATTATGTACAAAAATATCACCTTTTTCAATTAAATTTCCATTAGATAATAATTGTGGATATAATTTTTTTTTTCCTTGTAATCTTACTTTATATTTAGATAAGATGTCAGGTCTATCTAAATGGTAAGTTATTCTACGAAAACCTAATGCTTCGCATTGTGTACATAATAAATGACTTTTTGTACTATATAATCCAGCTAATGCTGTATTTTCATTTGGTTTTAATTCAACTATAATATCCAATTTAAAATCTGTTGGTGGAATCATGTGTGATTTGATAATCAATTTTTCATTTTTTTTATCTATAATATAATCAATTCTATCAGAATCAGATTTCTCATTGTCATTGTTTATTAATTCATTACCATTAATAAATATTTTCTTTAATTGTATACAACTTTCACCATCAAGTTCTAAATCTTTCATAGGTAACATGCTAATACCACTACTACTATCACTACCTGTATTGTGTTTAATAATTGATGTTGTCTTTAAAATTGTTTTGGATTCGCCTAAATTAAAATCCATATATATTTCAGGAATTAAATAGGGACTTGATTTATAATCAAGTCTAAATACTTCTTTTGTGTCAGCGTCACCTGATTCAGAATTACATGTACCATCCATAGAATCAGCTGCATGACAACTTGCATTTCCACTACCAGTTGAATTAGAAGCTATTGTTGAATGAGCAACACTAGTACCTATTGTTGCAGTCAAAGCAAAAGACCGGACTTTGTTATCATTAAAAGAAAATCCATTTAAAGTTTGAAAATTACGCACGTTTTTACGCCAAACTGTACGAAATGAACGCTGTAATCGACCAAACATTGGAAATGATGTTAATAATACAAAAAGTATGCAAAAACAAATCAGATTCATGCAGGAAGCTCAGAGTGGAATGGGTAATGGGAGAATGGGAGGTAAAGGGTAAGGACAAACTCGTGAACTGGTCCAGTTGAACCCCAATCAACATCACCATTCAGTGTCGACGGATTCCGGTTGAAAATCTTAAAAATTGAATTAAAATGTCAATAGTAGAGCATAGTTCAGCAGGTTTCAAAGTTGACATCAAACACGTCAATGGAAAACCTTTTTGGAGAGAAGGGTTTTACATTGTTGCTGAAGATGGAGAAGAATATGAGACTCATGCTACATTCTTAATGGAGCCTGGTCAGAGTTATAAATGTAAATGCTATATTGACGGTAAACGTATGGCAAGTCACAACACGATTTCAAATCCAAAATATCACCACGCAAAGTCAAAGACTGTCATCTTCAAGGGATGGGCTGAAAATTTTGGAATGAGATCTCGTACTCGTTTTCAAACGCTCAAGGAGTCAGGAGAACCCTCGGTTGAAACAGCTTCCAGTGAAGTCCCATTCATGCCATTAACTGGTATCGAGGTTAAGTTGTTTAAAATTCATGAAACTCATGAAAAAAAGAATCAAAAGCAGCCTTCTTCTCAACAGACTATAGTTGTGGCACCAACTCTAGCTAAGAGTAGAATGGACGAGAAAACTATGAAAGGTGGTGCATCATTTGGTTCAATTCAAGTGTCGATGATAGCAGGGCAGGAAAATATAGAACAGTTATTGATGAACAAATTGCATCTGTATTTGTTGTTCCACATACAGCATTTGGGCTTCAAGTGAGGGGGGTGGACATGGGACCCTATTGGGAGAATCATCGAGCTGTAGATGAGCAAGATACGGAAGTAGTAGATGTTATCGCAAGCGCTAAACGCAAAGCTTCAGTTGATGTTGATATCAAGGATGAGGACAAAGAACAGCATGAGATTGGCAACAAAAGACAGAAAATGGGAAGTTATATAACTAGAACGGTTGGCCCTACAGTCATCGACCTCACATGAAGAACAGCACAGAATGGAGATGTACGTGTGATTGTGATAAGATAAAAAAAAATGGGATATGATATGATATGATGTGAATGTTGTGTGAACGTGAATAGTCAATTGGTAATGTTTAGTGTTTGATGTGTTGTGTATATATGTATAAAGAATTTTTTTTTTGAAATGATATAGAGAAGAGAATATTTATTAATTTTTTTCTGTTTCTTTATATTTATGTTATTTCGGCACGGTATATTTTCCATCATCCTCATCTTCATTCATCAATTCACTCTCCATATTCAATGTATAATTAACCTAGGTTAACAGGTTGTTCCTATTCTTGAAAAGGATAAGTTCACTGGATTGACTGTTTTTTGTTTTGTTTTGTTTTGTTTTGTTTTTTTACTTGTTAATTATTATAATTTTCCGTTGTTTGTATTTGTCTTTGTACATCTCACTTTTTACCTACCTTCTACCTTTGACTTTTTACGTTTTACGTTTTAGCGTTACACCCGATCATACCCTGCTAGCTTATAAGTTGAGTTAATTTAATTTAAGCATTTTCATCAACGGAATTATTGCCACTATTATTCATTTCAACCATAGACGCTGTTGTTTCACTTGTATTAGCATTAGAATTTAAATGCATAGCAGATATATGTTCACTATTTAATTTATCATTTGCAAACTTTTCAACATGCATTACTTCACGATACATCATTTCATTAGTTGGATAAAAAAATAATTGTACATAATACCATAACATTTCAAATACTAATAAAAAGAATGGTATAACAAACATGCCAAATAACCAAAAAATTGGATCAGCATAAAGATGTTGAACTGCACCATAAAAGTCATTTAAAGACCAATATTGTACTACATAATAAAAAAATAACATTCCAGTAGCGGATAACATGATCAAACCAATTTGTGGATATGCCCATTGATTATGCATAAATATTAATTTAAACATTAATGACATAACTAAACCAGTATATGCAACTGCACCAAATGTATACATACTATATGATAAAAATGTAGTTTTCATTGCATAATAATATGTAATACATAATATCAATGCATAACATAAAGCATTTGCTATCCATTGTAATACAACATTGCCACTTAAATATACATTATTTTTACCAGTAGAATATACTTGTGGATTTTTTTCAACAAATGTATCAGATAAATCACGATCTAGTATACCATAAAATACTGGTGGTAAACCTAATATTAAATTATAACCACTGTAAATCCATGATTGAAATGGAGATGTACCAGATACACCAGTAAAATAACAATACCAAAATAACATAAATGTTATAACTGCATTTTTATGTAATGAATATAAGAATGCTTGTGATTGACGAATATAATTCCATCTACCATGTACTAATAATAAACGTTTTAAAAATTTAAACTGTCCAATAGCAAAATCAGCATTATTAGCAGCTTGTCTTCCTTCTTTACCAAAAATACCAACACCAACATCTGCTTCTAATATCATACTAACATCATTAGCACCATCACCAATAGATAAGCATGTTGCTTTGGGTACAGTATTTGTTTTAACTAAATGTACAACACTTTCTTTTTGATTTGGTGTTAAACGACATGCAATAACACTTCTAACACATTTACCAATTTTTAAAAACCATTCAGTTTGTTCTGGTTTATCATAATTAAAATATGTAAACGATGGACCATCCATACATAAAACAACACCAATAATATTACCATTAACATCTTTATAACCAGTAGTTTGTGGTGTTGGTCCATCTACCCAATGTGAAACAATATCATCATGAATTTCTCTTAATTGTCTATCGTATTCATCTATACATGGTTGTATAGAATCACTTTTACTTTTTGGTGCTTTGATACCAACTAACATAAATAATTTATTATTCGCTTCAACTAAGTTACATGATCTACCAATATTAATAGCTGTTTCTTCTTTATCACCAGTTAACATCCATACAACAATACCAGCTTCTGCTAATGATGCTATAACTTCTGGTACTTCATCTTGTAAACGATCTTCAATAGCAGTAATACCTAACAAATCCATTCCCATTTCTAATTTTGCAGCACAATCATCCATTTTTTGTGAACGATCTTCCATAGAAGCAGCACATTTTGAATATTCAATTAACCATTCTTTTGCAACATTTGTATCTAATTTTTTTTGTCCAATAACAAGTGTTCTTAAACCAAGTTGTGCTAATTCTAATAAACGTTTCTCAATTTTGGTTTGTTTATTATCATCAATATTACATAACGGTAACATGATATTATCAGCACCTTTGCACATCATAAAATATTCATCTTTATTATTTTTTAATATTAATGACATTCTTTTTCTTTCAGAATTAAATGCATTGATCGCTAAAACTTCATATGACTGATCTTCATTAAACATTTGACATTCCATATTAACAGTACCACGTTCTTTCACAGAACAATTTAATTTTGCAGCACCTTCAACTAATGCTAATTCATCTGGTGATTCAGCACGATATGTGCCATCCTTTTCTCTAATAACCGTATGACATGTTGTTAAACATCTTAAAAAATTATATAATGTATCTGTTTTTGGTAGGTGTGTACCAGGCAATGCATTGTTTGGTTTTACAATATCATTTTTTGGTTCAACATCATACATAACATCATCAACAATAAATTTAACAAATCTCATTTCATTACAAGTTAAGGTACCAGTTTTATCAGAAAAAATATTACTTACCATACCCAGTTCTTGAGCTAAATTTGTAGATCTTACTTGTGTTGCACAATTAAGTGCTTCATCATAAATTTTATCATCTTTGTTAATTAACATACCTTGACCAACATTTATCATTTCTATTGTTACATATAATGAAATTGGAATAAAATTATTAAATAATAAAAAGAAAATAAAGAATAATTCTAATGGTTTAGGTAATTTACCGTTCTCTAATTTACCACCACATTCTGCTTCTGTTTGTCCAGGACAATAAACATAAGTTAATTTATCTTTATTATCATAACCTAATGCATAAACAGAAATAACTGTTGTAATACATAAAAATAATTGCGCAAAAAATACTAATGCAATAGCTTTATTAGCAAGTTTTTCAACACCAGACATTTTTGATTCAGCAGGACGATTATTTCTTTGAATTTTTGTATCTTGTCCAGTATATAAAGCAATACCATAACCCCAATCAGTATTAGAAAATAATGATGATCTTAATAAAACATTTTCTGGTCCTAATGGTAAACCTTCAGTGTTAGACGATGCTTTATTATGAAATGCACCAATAAAATTATAAATACGAGCATTTGGTGGTTCAAATTCTATAGTACCTTCAAATAACTCCTTTGTTAAATTACCATCAGGACATAAACCCTTTAAATCAGCTGGTGCATTTTTTAATTTTAAATTTGTTTCGCCATCAATATTAGCTGTTTCAATATAACATTGATTACCATCATCATAATTTGATGTAATACATAGTAACATATCAACAGGTACTTGCATTGTTGGACCTTGCAATTTAACAATATCACCACCTTTAATTTCACTTGTATGCTTTTCTGTTTCAATAGGTTTACCATTATTATCAAATGTTATAATATGTACTGTCTTTTCATTAGCATAACGATCATTTTGTGCACGTTTATAATCTTCATTACCCTCTTTTATACATGTTACACCTAATACAAAAATAAATGTAACAATTGTTGAAAATGGATCTAATGGTGTTTGAAATATTTCTGGTGCATATTTACCTATTAACATTAATATAGATATAACTAAAAAATAAATATTTGCTAATCTTTTAAATTGTTCAGCTAATGATTTTGGTAACCAATTTAGTAATGTATATTTTGTTGTTGATATAGCATTATCTTGTGATTTTTCATTAATTTTTTCTATAATATAATATTAAAAATAAATAATAAAGTATAATAATAAGGTTAATAATTGTTAATAAAATGCAATAAAATCAAAATAAGAATAACGAAACATTGAAAAAATATATTATATCAGAAAGCAAATATATCATTTATTTTCAAAAAATAATGCATACAAATCAGCGGCATGTAATAAACAAGATATACTTACGTCCATTCCAGTTACACTCAAGTGTCCAGTTCTCTACATATTCTTCTGTCATCTTGATATTATACTATAAGCGCCAAGACAAGGTAATGCACCTCTAACGACAATTACGAGACAATAACAATGGAAAATTTAGTGGAAGCTTCCTGTTTGCACTGATCTACCTTGGCCACAAGAATCGGACAAATTGGTTTTTCTATACAGACGAGAAAGAGATAAACGAAAAATGAGAATCCAGTCGACAAAAAAGTGGGACAACTTTGAAAAGAGGTAAAGAGCTTTTAAGGGGTTAGTTCACATAGATTAGACGAGTTTGATTGAGTTTTACGTCTAAATATCTAAATGTCTAAAAATCTAAATCTTAATTTGCAAAAATTTTCTAGTGAATCCATTCACTGGATCTGACGAGAGGAACATTGGAATTATTAAAATAAAAATCATTTAAACCTAATGAAATTAGAGAAATTGTTAATTGAAAGAGGTATAATATACAAGTTGTGTTTAATAAGATAAGAAATTAGTGTCCCTCAAATAGGTTTGTTCCAACCAGCTCTTTGGGTCATCTTCAATCTTCAGATTTATGATGCCTAGTATCTGTATGCAGAGCGTTGTGGTGTTATGTAAGTGTGTTTCTTAAGTATTTCATTTGTTACAGTTATCAACAAACTAGCAATAACTTCGCGCACCTTATACCTAACAGTCTACAATCCTTTATCTCCTATCTCAAAAAAAAAATTATTTATTCGATTATTTTTTCTTTTTTTTTCCACCACTACCACTTGACTTTTGATTTTGTCCTTTTTTTGCAGCAGATAAACCCGGTATATTTAATTTTAAATTTCTTATTAATGTGGGTACAATATCTTCAGTTGTATTCATTTGTAATATAATATCTTTCTCATTACTTGGTATCCATGTACTGCTACCATTTGTAAATAATTCCATGATTGTTTTTGCAACTTGTCCTTGCTTTAAGGTACCTGGTGTCAACTTTACACGATATTTCATGTTCTGTAATGCACTGAATGGACCACATACGGGGATAGCATATAAGAGTTTATCTTCTTTTGTTGGAAATGATGTTAAATTGCAAAGAATGTCATCAACATCGACAGCAATGTCTTCTTCTTCGCCATCATCATCTTCTTCTTCTACTCCTCCTTCTACTTCATTCGGATATCCTTCTGCTTCTTCTTCTTGATCTTGCGCTTGGATGGGTTTGGTATCATTGCCATCAGCACCAGTACCAGCATCGACATCGGCATCAACAACGACTCCAGTGTTAGTTGCAGTCACATCAGTAGGAGCTGGAGCTGGAAGTGTAGACGTCGTCGTATCTGCATCTGCATTTTCATCTTGGTCCTCACCTATAGACTTGGTTCTCTGATGCTTGAATCTAGCAACAATACTTGCAAGTAGTGCACTCTTATTCCCAACTTTGTAACTAGCACTAGCACTAGCACTAGAACTAGCACTAGAACTATCGCTGTTAAGCAATTTTTCTTGAAATAGACTCAAAATATCTAAAGATTCATCCAGTTCCAATTTCAATAATGTAGAAATTTCTTCAATACCAATATCTTCCAGTGACTCCACCAAGTTGGAACTGACCATAAACATGAGCATATCCATAATAGGTTGATTATCAATTGAATTTAATTCTTTATATATGTATTCTTTACTATTTTCAATAAAATCAGTAACACCACATTTTAACATTTTTAATTTTTTTTCATCTAATAATTTTTTATTATCATTTTCTTTTTTTAATGATGATGATGTAGATGATGATGGACCATGACCTAATGCAATCATTGCAAGTTCACGATCTTCATCATCTTGATCAGCATATCTTCTTGCTTTTTTTTTATCAAGTTTCTTTTTTTTAGCATTTGTATTATTTTTAGTAACAAC
>JACKZZ010022820.1_pt1 | contig 21076 bp, 20 predicted proteins | sample 8027871 | NCBI WGS metagenome assembly JACKZZ01 (sample SAMN15724774, study PRJNA655200) | protist metagenome | isolation source: fluorescence activated cell sorting (FACS) single amplified genomes of... | place: USA: West Boothbay Harbor, Gulf of Maine | collected 2000-07-19
AGTCAAGGAGAAAATTCGCGCCATGCGCATGACTCTTCACTCCCCCTTTGTCTTCGTGAAAGCCGAACCAGTGTCTTCAGATAATCAAGATGAATTTACTGCGTGTCGAAATGTGCTGGTGCAGTATCGAAAGCATCTGCAAACGTCAGTGGAGAAAGCAAAGTCGCTGGAGGCAAGTCTGAGTGAAGTCGCCAGTCAGCATCGCCAAGTAGTGGCAGAAGAAAGGATAAAACGAGAGGTAATAGTGCCTAGTGAACGATTATTCATTTCGACAGAAGTTCATGATTTCTAGGATTTTCTTCTTACACTGTCCTCCCTCCCTCCACAGCATGTGGTCCGCGGATTGCGACAACAGTATAATAAGGCCGTAGCCTCAATGGAAAATCAGGACGGATTGAGACTAGCAGAAGAAAAAGGAGGTCCTTTCCTTGGAGGATGCGTTAACATGGTCACCACCAGGTCAGTGTGTGTGTGCGTATATGTTTTCTTGACAACCGTTTAGCTTCGACGTCCGATACCAGCTGTATCCTAACCCTCTATTCATGTCCATTCATTCTTTGCGTTAGGCTCACGGAAGTGTATCTGGCATGCAAGAAACGATTATACTTTCTCGAACACACGGGCCTGAACCTCGACCCTCGTGCCGAAAACATTCAAACTGCAGAAGCCTTCCGTGGACTGACGGACGAATTTCGCACCATTCTCAATCAATTTATCGTCTTTAGTGAGGGGTTTGGACGGTTGTTGGTACTTTATTTGTCGCAAGCTGCAGGTGAAGGTATAAAGGAGGGAGCGACAGAATCCGCTCTGCGTCACGCCATCAGCGCATTGGGCTTGGCTTCCGATGAAGACGTTGTGAAAGATATTATAGTCAAGTTTGAAGGATTTATTGAAGTGAAACGGCGATATTCTATCATTGATGAGATTAAGAGAGAGTACAAGCAATTGTTGGAGATAGAAAATCTTCCACTTCCTCCCGCACCCGCAGAAGATGCCAATGATGTTGTGGTCATCACAATGCTTGCCAATGCAGTCCAGACATCAACATTGTCCTTGTCCAACGCCATTGAGTATAAATGTGCTGTTAGCGATCGAATGGATGTGACAAAGACAAGTAAGGATGTGTTCAATGATCTGGTGGAAAGGGCAAAAGCAGCGCTGGACGAGGCATCCAGGGATAAGCACCAGGAGCGGGTGTTGAAATCCAGAGTGGTGGCAGGTCGGACACAACAGCTAATGAAGCTTCAACGAATGTTACGTAGCGCAGTAGCTGAATTGACGTCGAGTCGAAGCTACAATATTGTTGGAAACACCGTGGTGGAGGCCCAGTCAGCTGTGGCAGCAGCGAAGTCACTCGTAGAGAGCCAAACAGAGGGAAGCTTTTTCACGGCGTGTAAGGAGGCCATGAGATGCATACAAACACTTACACAAATTCAGCAGCAGCCCAAGAAGGTACAGCCGCCTGCTCCTATGAAGAAAAAATCCAAGGTTCCCAATGCTTCCACTTCGGTATTTTTGACATCTCCACCGTCAGAAAGGAAACGAAGGCGGGCAACCGACACATCTCCTTTAAAATCAGCTGGTCGGAAAAAAAAGAAGAAAAGAAAGATGGCGAAGAAGCAGGTGACAGGAAGTGCAGGACTGGAGTCATTGGCAGTACATTACCGTCCGAAGGCTACAGATCTCACTGCCTTGACCATGTCACGCCCGTCAACGTCACCATTGTCAACGACGAAAGGAGGAATGACTTCGCTCACAAGTCTCTCATCGTCATGGACTGCAAAATCTCCCTCGCGTGTGTTGAAAAAGGCGTCATCGAAACAATCATCACACACGCCAAAGAAAGGCAGAACGCGCAAGAAGAAGAGTACCCCCAAACGAAGGAAGGAGCAAGATGAGGAAACTAGCGAATCAGATTACGAGTTTGAAGTCTGAAACAGCAACTTACGCGCATATAGCACCGAATTTAATGCCACTGAATGACGAAGGAAGGGAGTGCATGTATGAAACACATAGTGACAACAATACAAAATCGAACCACCACATGTATCCTAATCAACATAACTCAGATGCTTTCTAAAATTAAATGAAAATGTTGCCATTTTTAGCTTAATATTATTATTAAAGCTACTTTTCGTCTCTCTTTCTCTGACAGCGACTGGTTACATTAACCCAAAACAATGCTGAACAAGGAGAAGGAAGAAAACACGTCAGTCCACTTTTGATACAAACGAATGTAGATTAAGAGACGGAAGTCGACTTCAAGGGGAGTAAGACAGCACAGAAAAGTCTCATCAAGCGACGTACGTGCTCTTGGAGTGGTGGCTCTTGGGAGTGGACGCACTTGGACGGCGTCCAGGCGTGGAAGGACCGCTCTCTGAGTCCATACCAGTAAGGCTAATCTTAATGGGGTTCATTCCCTGTTCCCGAAGGTTCTGCATCATTGCAGGAATGTCATCCTTTTCAATGAACATATCATTCTTTATCTCCTCCACCGTCTAGATCAATAGAGAAAGGAAAAAGAAGAAATGATTTGCTGGTGATAGTTTGGGCACATTTCAACCACGCTCAGGACGAAAGAAGCAAAACAAGGCAAAATGCAGATTGATAGAGATCAAGAGCAAAGAGTGCAGGCTACCGGAATGAAATGACACAAGAGTTTTGCATACCTGGCGTCCGTCCGAGTGAGTGACGAGGACACGACGGCAAGTGGTGTTTTCATAGACTCCCTTGCCCCCACTGAGATGCCAGGCGTTGCGAAGCATGAGTTCAAAGTAGTCGTCGTCATCGATCGAGGCAGAGACGTTGGAATAATAACGACAGAATTCATCTGGGAACACCTGGCCGTCCTTCTCACCGCCTGGATATAGGGAAATAACGAGAGAGAGAGAAAGAGGGAGAGAGAGAGAGAGAAAGAGAGAGTTAAATTATTATAGTCAAGCGCCGAGAAAAACATACCGAACAATTTACGAAGTGCGTCACATTCAGAATAAAGAAACAAACACATTCAGAAAGAGGGCGGGTACCGTCGAAAGTGTCCAAGAATTCTCTGAAGATTTCTCCCTTAGATCGTTTGCCAGAGATGACGTCAGGATGCTGATCAGCGTTGTAACACGAAATAATCTCATCCAGATCAATGATGCCGGACTAAAACAAAACACAGAGACAGGTGATCGCGAGACATGAGGTAGATAAGACGATGCAAGACGGTGCATAAAGGACAGGGTTTTTGCGCATATTTCTGATTTATCTGAGTGTAAGCTGATTCTTGACGGTTTCTCTCACATAAATGCGATGTGCTCACACGCACCTTATCAAGATCCAAGGTGTTGAAGGCCATCATAACAAGAGACCTTCTACGCTCATTCAGCTGACCACGGATACCCACCAAGAATTCTTCATAGGAAATGGTGCCGCTGTCATCCTAGCCACCATTCAACAAATTTAAGACAATACAGATCATGAATAATAATGGCGGAGACGCGAGCGAAAATGTCGTAGCAGTACCGAATGAATGGTGGTGATGAGGACCATGCAAAGACTGAAAGCGGAGCACGGCTGACATCTATCGTACCTGGTCAAACCATTTGAACACTTTCCTCAACTGGTTGTCACTCAAATCAAAGGTATGTTCCGCCAAGCACTTGCGGAATTCATCATAATCAAGCTGGTTGTTGCCGTCGTCGTCCATGATGCGAAATTTTCGTCCCAAACCAACAATACCCCGTGCGCCGTGTTGCTCCAAGGAAGCCTTCAATCTAGTCACGATGCTCTCGATCTCCGGATCACCGTACTCCGTGGCATAGGCTTTTTTGTGTGCGAGGTGCGGAGGATGAGAGGGGGTGAGGTGCGACCAGAGCCGAGGTAACGACACAGACGCAGTAAGCGACGACGACGAGAATCCAATGTGCTCAATACACGCATGCATAATGATTGCAGTTACCGGGTTTGATTTCGCCGGTGGACGCAGAGGACGGGGAGGGAAGACCAGGAGCGGCAGATGCAGCGATTGCTACAGGGGCAGCAGCGACTGCATCTGGAGAGAGGGAGGCGATGGAGACCAAGAGCTGCTTGGCGTGTCCACGTTTGATCTTCATGTCGCGGAGGTCTTCCATGGTGAGAAATTTTAAGCGCTGCAGAGTATCGTAGCCTTCTTCAACCAGCATCGGGGCCAACCCACCAAGGCCAAGTGAAGTTAAGAAGCCAGTCACGGAGTTAGCGGTGGAAGCAGTGGGTGGAGCAGTAGAAGGCCGAGCATTACGGGTGGGGGTGTTCATGACAGCGTCCATTAGATGATCTAGCCTTGTTAGACGAAGGAAAAGGGAGGACAGACAGGAAAGATGCGTCGTGTTATTCGAGAAGATACATGACGACCAGCAGCATCTTACACACTCTCATTCATCAGTATTAGGGAATGTATGCACGCAGAACAAGGAGTATAACACAGCACGAGGCGCACCGTTAATTCCTAATTTGAAGTATGATTTGAAAACTGGGGTAGTCACTCGAGCCCTTTTCACTGACCAGACTGGCGATATCAAACTGGGGTAGTTTTAAGATCTCCGTTCAACTCCTGCCTCTCAAATCAAGACATTTTCTTTTCCGTTTCAACACAGAGTACGCGCGTCTCCGGTGCATTTCACACTGCCATTACACGGATAAATAATATTTAAGGGTTGAATATTGTGTTATGTACTCGTTGAATGTGTTCACGCCTCTCATTCCAATGGCGAGATAATTGTAACGAACGAACGTACTTTAACGGAAGTGCAACAGAAAGGCCATTAGCGTCCTCCCCCACCTTTTCCAATGCCTCTTTGATACTTAAAACACTTCAGAAAGAATTTCCACTTGTCTAAGGACGCTTTTCTCTGCCTGCGTACCTCCGCTTCAACCGTTTTTGAAAACGCTTTGATTAACAGCCGTCGCTTTTCTTTTCTCTCTCGTTCTCCTCCGCAGCACACACAACTATACAATGGCGGATCCTAAAATGATGTACAGAGGAGGAATGGGCTTACCTGGTCTCCTGAAGGGCGGATACAAGCACTTCACCGGTCTTGAAGAGGCCATTATGAAGAACGTCGATGCTGTCAAGCAGTTGTCTAAGATCACCCAGACTTCTCTCGGCCCTAACGGCATGAACAAGCTGGTCATCAACCACCTCGAAAAGATCTTTGTCACTTCTGATGCTGCTACTATCGTGAAGGAGCTAGAGATTCAGCATCCTGCTGCTAAGATGGCGGTGATGGCTGCCACCATGCAGGAACATGAGGTCGGAGACGGCACCAACTTCGTCGTCACCTTCGCTGGTGAACTCCTCCTCCAGGCCGAATCTCTGCTTCGCATGGGTGTCCACGTCAGTGACATTATTGCCGGGTACAAGAAGGCCAGTGACTTCGCTGAGAAGGAGATCGAGAAGCTGGTGGCAGGCAAGGTTGAGGACATCCGCACTAAGGAGTCTCTCGAAAAGGTTTTGAAGCCTGTCCTCGCCTCCAAGCAGTACGGCTACGAAGATATGTTGGCCTCTCTGGTCGCTGATGCGTGCCTCATGGTCATGCCCAAGGCCCCCCGCAAGCCCTCCCTCAATGTCGATAACGTCCGTGTGTGCAAGATCCTCGGTTCAAACATCTACGAGAGTGAAGTCGTGAAAGGTATCGTCGTCGAGAGAGACGCCCTCGGTATGACCAAGCTGGCTACCGATGCTAAGATTGCCGTCTTCGGCTGCGGAGTTGAAGCCGCCTCCACTGAAGCTAAGGGCACCGTTCTCATCACCAACGCTGAAGAGTTAATGAACTACAGCAAGAGTGAAGAAAAGATGATGGAAGACAACATCCAGGCCATTGCCGATTCTGGTGTTAAAGTCATTGTCTCCGGAGCCTCTGTCTCTGAGATGGCTCTCCATTTCTGCAACAAGTTCGGTATCATGATCGTCAAGATTCAGTCCAAGTTCGAGCTGCGTCGTCTCTGCCGCACCGTCGGTGCCACCGCCATGGTTCGACTTGGTGCTCCCACCGCTGAAGAAATGGGTCATTGTGACAGTGTCAAGGTGACCGAAGTAGGAGGACGCCTCGTGACCGTTTTCACGCAAGATGATGACGAGAGTGGCATCAGCACCATCGTGCTCCGAGGTTCTACCAGGAACCTTCTAGATGATTTCCAGCGTGCTGTCGATGATGGTGCCAACGCAGTCAAGGCTTTCTGTAAGGATACAAGGTATTTGGCTGGTGCTGGAGCTTTCGAAATTGCCTTGGCTTCTAAGATTGCCGAGTTCGGCGAGACCCTACCTGGCCTTGACCAGTATGCTGTCAAGAAGTACGCCGAAGCCCTCGAGGTTGTTCCCCGCACCCTAGCTGAGAACGCTGGTTTAGTAGCTACCGATGTCATCTCTTCACTGTACGCTGCTCATGCGTCAGGCAAGGGCAGTGCCGGTGTAAATATTGAAGAGGGAGGTACTCTTGATGCCGTGGAGGCTGGAATCTGGGATAGTTATGCCGTAAAGCAGTTGGCCCTCGACCTGTCGTGTGATGCTGCAGTCACCGTCCTCTCAGTAGATCAAATTATTATGTCACGTCCTGCTGGAGGGCCTAAGGCACCTCAGCAGGGAGGACCCGGAAGACCCCAACATTAAGTGACATGATGCGTGGGAAATCTACACGTATACACACTCCAAATATAGAAGTCAGGATAGCTTAGCACATTTTAATATGGTAACATTGAAGAGCGCTACTAAGGATCCCTAGTGCAATCATTCAACTCCGATGTTTATGTATAGTTCTGAATCGTTTCGATCTTCCTCCGTGAGAGCATCCTCGTGCAATCAAATTTACGTTCAATTTTCTCAAATATAAAATGTTATTAGTTGCTTTGAGGAAGATCTACATCCGATTTTTGAATAATCTTTTGATGTGTATATTTTAACTCGTTTTCTGCTCCCTAACATTTAATGCAATAACTTAACAGGCCGCGAAAGCCTTCTGCGCAAAGAAAGTGACATCATGATCAGTGTCAGCCTTAAGCTCCTCTAAACACGGCTTCACTTGGCTCTGTGTGTGGTTGTAAGGCAAGAGAATAACCGCGCATAATCAATGATGATATATGAGATACGATCATAAAATGCTAAAGCTACACGGAAAGAGGATGAAGACATCAGTGAACGTACATCGACTACGCCAGAGTTGAGTTTGGGTGCGATGACCTGCAACGTCTTGGCGACATTGAATCTGATGTTGGGTACAGGATCCCGTGCAGCTTTGAAGACCAAGGGGAGGAGGTCGTCGTGAAGGACGTCGATGTCTATGACGTCACACAGCAGCTGGACAGCCTTCAATGAAGTCAAGCGGTGAAGATAATTCGTGTGCTAAGAACAAATGGGTGGGCAAAGAAAAATAAGGAGACGAGGTGAAAATGGGGCAAAAATTAACTATAATATGGTCGTGTCGATGCAGCTATATATGTGCTGTGCGCGTACCGTATACATAACCTTGACGGTAGGAACGATGTGATCTTTGGAAAATTCTTTTCCAAATATTTCCGACAGTGCGCGGAGGTTCTTGGTCGCAGCCTGTCGAATGCTGTAGACATTGTCAGACAGCCATCCCATGCACAGAGTAGACAGTTTCTCAATGAAGAAGGCCTTGCCGAGCTGCTTTGCCAATTGAGGGATGTATTCAATGATGGCCAAGCGGACTCTCCACTGCCTATCTTCGGCCAAGTTGACGATGGCAGGGAGGAGAGACTGAGACAGCAATTCAATGCCGATGACCTTGTTGACTTCTTCCAGCCGGGAGATAATGTTAAGACGAACCTGGCATCGATATGAAGGAGAAAAGTAAAGCCTTACATGAAAAGTTGTTCGCGGGCGTGTGGTCACTAGAGTCATGATTATTTACCTCGGAACTTTCATCCTTCAAGAGTTGAAGGAAGAGAGGCAGCAAGTGATTGATAGTGTGTTCCTTTCCGAGAACAGGAGCCATATCCATGATAACGGAAGCAAGGGCACTTTTCACATGTTCACACTCGTCAGCGGCTAGGTCACGGGCACACGGAAGGATCTTTCCAAGGACGTCGCCGGCACTGACCAGATTGGCGACAGCGGTAGCCTTGAGCGCAGCAGCAGTACGGACTTCCTTCTCTGGATCTTTAAGTAGACGTTCGAAGGCATTGACCAGTTCTGCCTTGGTGATTGCATCGCCGAAGCTTTCGCACAGGGCGCAGATGTTGTCCGCGACGCTCCAGCGCACACGCCAAGACTTGTCGACAGCGAGGGCCAAGGCGATAGGAAGGAGTTCAGCGGAGGCGAAGTCGGGGGTGAGTTTCTTGGCGATGGCAGCGCAGTTAGAGACGGCAAGGAGACGGACACTGTCTTGGTCGTCAGAAGCGAGGCTCTTAAAAAGGGGAACAAGGTCCTTCTCAACGCCATCAGCCTGAGGGAGAGATTGCGTGAATAAAAAGTGAACATAAAAACATGACACCACGATCAGAGGAAATTCAACGTACATTGACGACTTCTACGAAGCTGCAAATGTTCTTGGCAGCAGCTCTTCTGACCATGGGGGCATCATCACGGCAGAGAGTGCTGAAGAGAGTGAGGAGAGTGATCTGGGCAGAGGAGGGGAGCTTCTCGTAGGCTACAGCGAAGAGGCCACACGCGGATATACGGGAAGTAAACCATTCCCGAGTGGCTAAACTGTGTAGGAGCTTGACGAAGTGTTCATTGGAGTCTTCCACAGACATGACTTTGACTGTGTTGCAGATGCTTTCGACGGCCTTGTCCCGCACGGCGCTCTCTTCAACCAAGCAGAGGGTCTCTAGGGGACCAAGGAGGCAGTGCGCATGGCTCGGACCACCGACGAAGTCGACAAAGTTTCCTGGGATGATAAAATACGTGGTTAGGGACATTGCAACAGATGAGGAGATTAAAAGACTCACCCAGCTGTTCTGCAAGAACAAGCAAGACTTCGTCCTCATCATCGATCGATTCTGTATACATTACATACATGTATGAAAGAGGTTTAGACCACCACGCCCGAAGATTTCAACATATCATCTCTTGCTTCTTTTCCCATCTCCCTCCCTCCCTTTTATAAACACACTGCCTCCTATTCAACGAACCGACAAGGAAAGGAATAAGTTCTCCCCGTGTTCTTTCTACTCCGAGGGCGCCTGCAATAGTCGTTAAACGCTGCATGGAATTCAATCGCAGGTGCATGTCCTCATGCTTCAACTCATCAATAAGCACAGCGATGGGATAGAGGTCGCCATCAGATCCGTCTGCACATGATACGAGAGAGAGAGAGAGTAAAAAGGTTATGACGATGAAGAGTAGGTATTGGCACTGGCACACGAGCCGCTCTTTCAAGCATGGGCATACAACAGCATACGAAAACGGGTTTCTCAATCGCATTTTCAGCGGGCATCGCTCGCTAGAGGATGCGTTCAATGTTGAATAATCATTCAGCATAACTACTATAAATAATCACGGTGCAGTGGTACTGCGCGATGTTCAATTAGCGTGAGGCTGGTAATCATCCTGCAGTTTTCAAACTGAGATTGAACCAAGATAACGCGACTTGTTATCCCCTCCGACGTTCACGTCTACAATTTCAACGTGATGAGACACCTCCATACATATTTATGATAATGGTGACCAAAGAACATCCATGCTGGCTCAGAACCACACCCTTTTGCATTCCAAGTGTCTCTAACGCCCTTTAAACTGATTGCATCCGGCAAACACCATGCCTCGTGGGGTGGCGATTCCCAAATGTTCATCCCTGGCCATTAACTGTAATTTGTTGCTGTCATGGAGTCGTCTGTCTCCCATTCGCGGCTTACCTTCGGTTTTCATGGTCGGAAAGTGGTCGATGTGTCGATGGCCCTCAGGATTCGTGGGTTGCTGAACCCAACAGCTTACGTATCGTCAGCCAAACTCAGGTGGCTGGACAGGCCCACTGACGCACGCCCTTCCCACTTTCCGTACGCGTTTTCACACCGATCTCCGCATTTTTCGGGTAAATTTTGATTTCTTTGAACGTATACATGCTTGTTGAAGGGTTAAGTTTGGAAGCAAGAGGAGTTTATGTTCTTGATTTTCGTGTACCACATCGTGAAAACTGATGTCAATGTCAACACGTTCTGCTCCATTTCGCTTCCATTCATGCGTCCATGACACATCAACTTGATGTAAATCTTTTATACATCATCATTTATTGTCTGGAAGCTTTTTATCTCTCCTCTGCTTGCCGCTAACCGCATCTTCTACTTTCCTAGAACATGATGCAATCAAGAATGATCGCCAAGCACGCCATGAGATCTTCCCAGTCTCTCTCTGGTCTCCTCCGCATCCGCAGAAGCTACCATGATAACGTTGTGGATCATTATGAGAACCCCAGAAACGTTGGGTCTCTTGATAAGAAGAAGAAGAACGTCGGTACCGGGCTGGTGGGTGCCCCCGCTTGCGGCGATGTGATGAAGCTGATGATTGAAGTGGATGATGAGAACCGTATTGTAGAGAGTAAGTTCAAGACCTTCGGTTGTGGTTCTGCCATTGCTTCCTCCTCTGTAGCCACTGAATGGATCAAGGGGAAAACCATCGATGAGTGCCTCGAAATCAAGAACACCGATATTGCTGCACACTTGAAGCTTCCCCCAGTCAAGCTCCATTGCAGTATGCTCGCAGAAGATGCCATCAAGGCAGCTATCAACGATTTCAAGACGAAGTCTACTGCCGAATAATGGATACAACCAGCAATACAAATGAGATTTCGATATTGTTTTTGTATGATACATTTGAACGTATTACCAAATTACAGTAAAATTCAGTGACCAGCGTCTCTATTGGGAGATAGTAGTCTACCCTATGCATATTTAACAAACGATGGGCTGCGCTCTTAAGCCAGCCGCCTTGTCCTGTCAAATTTACTCAACTCCCGCAGATCAGTCGCAGGGTGACCGCCCACTCGGACTGCTTTATACTCGAAATCTTGGGCGTGTCCGTCACGAAGACTATGGGTGATGAGACCTTTCTCTACTGCTTCAGAAGGGACGGGGATGCGACTGCGAAGGACGTCTCCTCGCGCACTAGCAGCAGAACTACTGATAGCAGCTGCCGATTTACTCGTAGCAGCAGCCTTGGTGCCCAAGTTTGTAGACACCCGCCGGTTTTTCACAGAAGCAGACTGCTGGCGAGACATAAGCTGCAATCTCCGCTCTGTATCTGTTTTTAACTCAGCGGCCACCGTCGCTGCACGGTGCTGCTCCTTCAACTCTTCGAATTTCTTCATCGCGTACGGTTCCCGACGTTCCACCGCCTTGCTTAGCTTATCAACTCTCTGTGTATTTAAGAGATTCCGCTCCGCATCACGGTATGTCATAAACTGCTTCTGGATGGATGAAGTTTCTAGCGGTGTCTTTTCGACCACACTTCGTCCACCTCGTGAAGTTGGTCGTGTTGGACGTCGTCCCTTGCTTGAAGAAGGCCTAGATGCAGGGGCAGACGGGACATGAGTCACCGGTGCTGGTCCCAGTGTGCTGTACTTGGTTGTTCTCGACGTCTTATTTCTCACACTGCGAGGACTTAATGTCCGGGGACTGAACTTTCGGATCACTTTCGCTGCTTTGACCGCTAACTTCGAAGTTGGAGATCCAACACTTCCATGGTCATCGTCACCATGGTCAATGATGTAGACACCAGAAGTTCCCCATCTTGGTCCAGACACGACGCTGGTAGTCTCTGGGACACTTAACTTCACATTCAGCTCTCGGAAACTTCTACTATTGTTCTTACTGGAAGCTTCTCTGTGTAGAAACTCGCGAACGGACAGCTTCTCAGTGTCGGGGTCATCTCCTCCACTCCATGTTTTCGGCTTCGCTTGTTTCAGTCCTTGAAGCTTCCCACAATGACAGCAGAAGTCACAAGGCGCGTGCAGGTTCTTGCCGCACCACACGCAGTCCACGCCTGGCTTTGATGATCCCGGTCTACTCATGTCACCTGCCGTACGGGGCAGGATGATGCTGTCCCGCTTGCGTTTGCTATGATGTTCAAATGGTAATTCCTTCACTTCTTCATCTTTTGATACCACTATCGGACTCGTCAATGGACCCTTCATCTCTGCATGTGAGGGAAGCGAGAACGGCGTCGCGGAAAACGGGGTTTCCACCTTCGATTCCGTGTTCATCCGTCCTTTTCTTCCCGCTGCACCCGCTGTCTGTTCAATTTTCAGCAAATTTGACGCCAATGTTTTCGCCTCGTCCGCTTTCCTCACGGCAAGCACGGACATGCGCTTGCGATACTCTGTACGAGCAGCTCGGCTCGGGCGTTTCATCGTTTTGGGCAATGCTGAATGACGATCTTGAGGGGTCCGAGGCGTCTTTTCAGCGGAAGTCCATGTGTTCTTAGAAGTTGCTCGCCGATGCGAAGTGGCGGTAGAATCGTTTAACTGCCGGCGGAAGGGTTTAGAACTTTTACCTGTAGTTTCGTTTTTCGATCCATCGATTACATCCATGTCTTCTAGCATCTGTATCATTGTTTTGTCGTTGTGTGTCACAGTACTGGGTATAAATTTTGACGATAAGCCATTGACTGCTTCAAAATGGTCAATATCTGTTGCACGCCACATCGTTATGACAAACGAAGACGTAAGTCTGATTAGACACGAAGATTTAAGCGTATGTGTCCGTTTACCTTCACTTATAGACGATGCCATCTTGCATCTGACTTGGCTTTCCATCGCTATCAGCTTTCGTTGCCGTTCGGAAACTTGGTTAACGAACATTATCAACCCTATGTGAAAACGGTGATTCGAAATTTGTTGTAGTTTCAGCTGGGACGAGTGAAGTTTTTACTTGCTTATTCATTTTCTGGTAATAACGCTACAAATTGAAATTCTTGTTGCGAGAGCTACCATTGCAAATCTCCATATGGATCGTGCGACTCAGATATTTGTAGGAGAAAATCCGGAACGAGCAGAATTTGTGGCGTGGCTCTGCTGCTTCCATCTCCCTACAAATGCGAAAGCATTGTTGGGCTCGTCCCTAGTTTTAGGGAGTGTCACCGTCGCTGCCACGTTAGTGCTGCAGAACATTACGATTGCAATGTGGATATTACCTGTTGTTTTCTGTGCAGTCAATGGAACCCTGAGGTAGGAAGTGTGTAATTTATCTATCTTCGATCACACCACTGGCTCAACTATCCCACGCTCAACGTGTCCTCCTTCATCCATTTCCAGAACTAGACAAGTATGTGTAAGCTATGCATCACTAGGTGGCTGCTTCTGTACTTTTGTTTGGCTGTCGTTGACCCTATCCTTCTACAACCAATCGGAATTAACGAGGATGGGATGTGCTAACGATCTTTGTCGGCCAGAAGATCCTCAGTGTCAACTGCAAAGCTCCTTCAACGCAACGCTAGATATGAATAGAAAAGTTGGAGAATCTTGTACGTAAGGATGTTTTGCAGAGGAGAATGATGGCTGTCGTAGAGTGCTGTGTTTTTTTGTAAAACTCGTCGCTTGACGAGACGTGATGATAGCAAGTCATCATCATGATGTAGCTCTTACCTCCATAATATTCTTCTCTCTCTCTATCTCTATCTTCGTGTTGTCATGTAGGGGATGACCAATGTAACTTCCTGTATGATGCGTACATGCAGTATTTTGTCTTCTCTTTCATCTTAGCTCTTCTGCTCTGTGCGGTATGGTGTGCAGCTGGCTCAATACCAGAAGGGAGAATTCGCCTTCGGCCTCGCAATAATTATCCTGAATGGTATATGTAAGTTTTATGCGATATAACGAAAAGGAACGACTTTCCTTTAAGCGATTCATGCCTCAATTTGTTCTTTCCGCCTGCGCCTCTCGTTGCAGCAACACAGTAGGAATAAGGCCAGTTGAAGCTGTTCCTCGTGATGCACGTCGCGTCAGGCCGATAGACGTTGACACCAGTCGAGCAGAACCTCTTCCTACCTACATCGTTACCGTACAGCCATCTGGCACCGCAGCTCTAGCTGTCGCGGAAGCTCCAGCGAAGAAGAAGTCGGTGGTACTACCAGGGTCTGAGCGTAGTGGTCTCGTTGCCATTCGTCAGCTGGAACTTGTCCTCAGAAATACACGAAGCCCTCAACTTGCACAGGTGCGACGCTGAATGTGTGCTCGATTAGTCTCTCCGTGATCCTGGTTCATAGTCACTAACACCTTTAAAATTATCTTTTCCTCCCTTGTCTTCACGTTTCTCCATGGATGCAGGGAGTTTTTAAGTCTGCCACCATGGCAGCTGAAAGTGATAAGACGGGGGCCTGGCTAGAAGCGAAGCCGGAAATCTTGCGTATTTGCACTGCCTTCAGAGAGACGAATCCGGCGTTGTGGACTCCTGAGGTTGCCTCCGCCTTCGGTGATCTAATGCGTGCGTGTAGTTCCTCCGCCGTGTAGCTTCTTTAATCATGGCTATGATGCACTGGACGGCGTGACACCTAATGTTCGTAGTATTGCATTCCAGTTTGAACATGCCAGCAGCGGTCACATGTACATACAAAGCACATAGGAACCCCCCTTTTATTTCGAGCATCACCAAATATATATCTAGATGTACTCGGTTATATTCAATTCCTTTAACACAACACCAAAGCATTTGATCGGAAGGTTTCACACCAACCGACCTTGCGCGGTAGAGACTATGCTGCGTATACTTTTCTTTTTTCGCTGTAGATGCAGTCAGGCACGCTTCGTGACGCGCGGCTGCTTCTACCCTGATTTTTCCTATTTTTCTCGTTCACAAACAAAACACACAAAAGTTGGGGAGTAGAAGAAGGGGGCGGGGACGAGGATCAACGTAGACTTCGGTGCGCTCCCCTCTCTTCTTCTCACGGGGGTCTCTTCGGCCTTACACCCTCTCCATGGCCGCTGCAGTTTCGAGCTCGTTCTCTTTCCAGCGTTTCTTGGGGTGGTGAAAGGCGACTGACGTCAAGCGGCGGGGGGATTGGGGTGGCGGTTTGTCACCGGCAATGAAGGAGGGAGAATCGCCGCGAGGTTTCATTGCAGGAGCCACTGACATCATCGGGACAGGAGAAGAAGCAGACATTGCCGCGCTAGAGACTGTAAAGACTGGTACAGGAGAAGAGACGGCGCGGTAAGCGGGGGCTACCAGGGACATCTGACGTTCCAGCAGCTCGATCCGCTGCAACGCAATCTGCAAGTTCATGTTCGAATGGTCCAATTGCTGAGACAATTGGTGGACGAGATTGAAGAGCTACATCAAGAGTGAAAGAGAGGTGTTAGCTTTTGGTAGAGCTATGTCACAGGGGAAAGACTGCGGCGATATAGTAACATTCGCATGAGCACGCACGACATCACTGTTGCACACGGGCACTTACGTCGGCGGAATCTGCTCGGACAAACGTGCGCGGGGTCTGAGGAGAATGACATTGCAATCCATTGATGAGCACCGGTTGATCCATGCTTGCTTCGTCGAATGCGGGAGGGACGATTTTGATGCGTTTCAAAGGGGTGTTCACAGTGTACGAGAGATTTGCCACTTCCGGCGTCTTTCGTTTGCCAAGCACCTTCACGTTCGACGGTGGCACAGAGTTGGTAGGAGAAGGACTATTATGACAAAAGCATGGCGCAGATAGTGAAAAGAAAAAGGCGTGAGAGAAGAAAGAAATACGAAATACGCGAAACGACTCGAAAAAGAAACCGATGCACGAATCCACGAACCTTCGAGCCAAGCAACCCAAAGCAGAGGCTGCAAACGTAACATCATCCTTCGCAGTACTCTTTTTCGTCTTCTTGGCGAATATGTGGGAGCATCGCGTGCAGGTTCCCTTCGCAATGGGCACCTGAAGGGTTGAAAATTTGTGAATAAGGCGTTTGTGTCAATACAAAGGCGAAAAACGGCTCGCATGAACCTTTCAAATGGGTAACATTTTGCTTTCTATCGAAGAAGTTCTTTATTGTAAACGTACACGGAAGTTGCATGAAGGGCAGGGTTTAGAAGGAGCCTTTCTCATGGTGAAGCAGCGTGGAATTTGGTCGAGATGCTTCTTTGCGCACCATCATTTCGATGAGAAATCCAAAGGAAATAAAAACAAATTTTCACCGAATGTATGCCGTTACTGTTGTCTATTTTCTGCAGTTGACTTTTCTCATTTCGAAGTTCTTGATGCCAATATTCTTCTGCGTATGGCAGTTACTCATTGATGTGTCGATAATCCTGTTACGGAGTGAAATATATTGGGGTAGTGATTCCAGTAGCGTTTTTATTTGCTTTTCCTTTGGCTATCTAAAAAAGGATATCTGGATAATTCCTCTGCATTATGTCTTATAAGCTACCTACCGCGATTGTAAGGATAGAAATAAATAATTTTGCTTTTTTATTTAGTTGTAGCATGTTTTTAATGCCGTTATGCCTCAGTTCATGACGTTCAACTCGTTGATGTGTCAAGAATTCTGTTGGACAACGACAGTACCATTTTCTCACCATGTGTTCCACTTACACGCATTATCAGGCCCGTGACTTCTCTCCCAGTGAAGTAAGTGATCTGAAGAAACACTTCAAAGCCTTCGATGCGGATAATAGGTGGGAATATCTCCACTGTGCTTAATCTATCGCGAAAATTCACTTCCCCCGATGTCACTTCGCTTTCCTTTTCTCACTCTCATCATTTATATTGCTACCAACCCTATCTTTCGGTATTGTACAGTGGAACCATTGATCTTGATGAGATCAAATTGGTCCTTAAAACGCTTGGCGAGACTCTTTCCACCGCTCAGCTTAAATCCATGATCGCTGAGGTGGACCTCGACGGCACTGGTGATATTAATTTCGGAGAATTCGCTACCCTCGTCCATAAGATGCGCAGTGGTGATACTAAGTCTGCCTTCGCCAATGTGGTGACAAAATCCGCTAAGCTCTTCGAGTCACACTCTGCCTCTGGAGGCAAACACGCTTTCTCTGAAGCGGAAGCAAAGGCGTTCACGGAACACATCAACAACTGCTTGTCCTCCGACGATGATCTACCCTACGTGCCTCTTGACGTAGATCGCCTGGAACTGTTCGGTGCCTGCCGCGATGGCCTCATGCTTTGCAAGCTTATCAACAAGGCTGTCGCCGACACCATCGATGTCCGTGCCTTGAACATCCCGAAGAAGGGCAAGAGCCTCAACATCTATCAAATTCAGGAGAACCAGCGTCTGTGCATCAATGCTGCCAAGGCCATCGGCTGCGTTGTCGTCAACGTTGGATCCAACGATTTGATCGAGGGCACCCCCCACATCATTCTCGGAATCGTGTGGCAGATCGTGAAAATTCAGCTTTTGTCTCTGATTGATCTGAAGCATCACCCTGAACTTGTCCTCTTGCTGGAAGAAGGTGAAGAGCTTGAAGATCTCTTGGCTCTCCCTCCTCAGGTATGAAACGCAGTGACGACTCTATTCCTCAGCGTCCTCTTACTACGTACTTTTGCTTTCGCTTTTCCCCCTCTTGCAGGACATTCTTCTCCGCTGGTTCAACTACCATTTGAAGAATGCAGGCAGTGACCGACGGGTGAAAAACTTCGGTAGTGATCTCCAGGATTCAGAATGCTACACCATTCTCCTCAAAGGTCTGTGCTGGGCCCTTACCTCATACTTTCCAGTCGGACAGCTTCGCTCGCTGTGAACCGTGTCTGACTCCGTTTCCTGATCTCTCTGTATGTTTATGTTTCGTGCGTCTGTGATGTGTTGTTGCCTTCGCCTTTTGCAGAGATCGGCAAGGATAAGTGCGACGAAGCCGCTCTCTCTGAGTCGGACCCCATGGCCAAGGCAGGTCATGTTATCCGTAACGCCAAGGGACTAGATGTTGAATGCTTCATTCAGCCGGAAAATATCGTCAAGAACAATACCCGTAAGCTCGCTCTCTCAGACTTCTACGCTCTCTTTCTTTCTCTGTTTCTTTCTCTTCTTTTTCCTCTCCTTCTTGTTCTCCACTCACCATTACTTCATTCCTCGCCATCTCAGGCATGAACCTTGCCTTCTGCGCCCAGATCTTCAACACCTGCCCCGGCCTGTCCATCACGGAAGAGGAGTTGGAAGATTATGATATGGCTGGTTTGTTGGACGATGACGAGGGCGACTCCCGCGAGGAAAGAGTCTTCCGCATGTGGATCAACTCTCTCGGCATTGAGGATTTGTACATCAACAATTTGTTCGAAGACGTACGTGACGGTTGTGCTCTCTTGCAGGTCTTAGACAAGATTTCCCCTGGTATTGTCAGCTGGAAGAAGGTCGCAATGCCTGCCAAGAACAAATTCAAGAAGGTGAGATTGGTTCTCTTTATTTACGCTCATATGCGCATGCCAACATCTATCTCACACGACCCATTCTTTTCGTGAAGGTCGGCAATTGCAACTACGCTGTTGTCCTGGGCAAACAGCTTCGTTTTTCTCTGGTTGGAATCGGAGGCGTGGACTTCAACGCTGGCAACAAAAAGCTCATCCTTGCCATGGTCTGGCAGATGCTCCGTTTCTACACCCTCAACCTGCTCTCTGAGTTGGGAGGAGGAAAGAAAATTGAGGAAAAGGACATTGTTGCCTGGGCACAGGGACAGGTGACCGCTGCTGGCAAAACTACCACGATGTCCTCTTTTAAAGACAAATCTTTGGGCAACGGCCTCTTCCTCATCGACCTGCTCTCTTCCATTGAACCTCGTATCATTGACTGGGAGTTTGTCTTGCCCGGCACCACCGAGGAGGAGCAGACTCAGAACGCAAAGTATGTACTGAGTGTGGCACGTAAGCTTGGGTGTGTTGTTTTCTGCACCTGGGAAGACATTGTCGAAGTGAAGCCAAAGATGATCATGACATTCGTGGCTTCTATTATGTACACCGCTTCCACCTATGAAAAGTAGACTATGCGTGTTTACTAAGAGGTGCTTCCGTCTCTCTAGACACGTGTTTGCCGTCCGTAATGAAGAGATAATATATGCACGTTGATTTTATATGTTTTTCGTAATACATCGACCTCTTCTGAAAAAGTATGAATCGGCCCAGCTACTAACTATATATACGCTACAAACAGCAGAGTGCTTTGAATATAGGTATACATGATCTGATTTATACAATTTATGGGATAAACATGGTAAATGCGATACAGGCAAACTTTTCAAACGAACGATTACTTCACGGACGAGGCAACTGACATCACCAAAGAAGGTTCTGCGGACAGTAAGGTAGAAGAACCAGGGGATACCGAGTCACCATACGCAGTCAGCACTTGCACTTGCTCCCTCAGCCGGCTAATTTCTCCTCGCTGCATCTCCATTTCCCTCGTGTTGGCATCCAATTGAGCCATCAAATCTTTAATCATTTTTCTTGCACCATAGATATCACTTAAAGGGCGGGTACTACCCTTGACAAGCTTGCCGCTAGACTGCAACCGAGGGTTATTTGTGCCGCCAGGTGTTGCTTTGGGCAGCGAGCCAGTGCTCTTGGTATTGTTTACCCAGCTCATCGGCGTGGACGAAGAGGGAGCTCCTCTACCACTCGCCATTCCTCCCGTTCTGGGTCGGCGAGACGAACGAGCGGATGAAGCTCTCGACGACGAAGGCCGTTGCTTTGATCGTGCCTTTGACTTCATTTCTCGGTGGATCATACGAATGCTGTTTTCCAGCTCATCGATCTTGTTTTGCTTCCGTTTGCCTTCCTTTCGCAGCGAATTGCACTCGTTTATCAGCATGCTGTTCTCTCCCATGGTCTGCTTCGATACACCCGCCAACTTTCTTTCCAGTGCAGCGTACGCTTTCTTCATGGTTGCCAGATCAGCTACAGTGTGATCACGCTGGAACACGAGCTCTTGGATGACACTTTTCGCTTCAACCAAGTTCGCCACGTCCACCGCATCAGCTTCAGGCACTTCGTCCCCACGACTTGCCGCACGAGGAGCAGGCACAGGATTAGACTTACGTTTCTTCTTGTGCTTCAAATTTTTTTCGTCTTTGCAGTACTGGCGATACAAGTCTTTCAAGGCATCTTCCCATTCTCGCGCCCTTGTAAACTTGACTGCCGTTTCTAGATCTCTCAAGAACGCACTCACGATACGCTCACTCTCCCGCACACGTATCCTCATCTTCTTGTTCTCACCATTCAGAGCTTCAATCTTCATGTCCCTCTCCTTCATGATCCCGGCCATATCCTTCTTGTTCTGGTACTCCTCCACCAACTCTTCATACATGTTGGAAATATGCTTCTCAAGATGGTCGACGTGATCAAGGATGGGCCCTTGCTCCTTCGTTAGCTGAGAGATGCGGTTATCTAAAACAAAGCGAAAGTTGTCCAGGGTGCGGTTTTGACTCCGCAGCGTGAGCAGCGTTCGTTCTTTGGTGGAGAGTGCCTTCTCTCGCTCCTCCAAATGGTTCTCGAAATGCTTCAACGTGTCCTGCAGCGCGGTGTACTGTCCGTGCAGAAGGTTGTACTCTTCTTCCTTCTTCTTGTTTTTCTCTTCGCTTTTGCGTAACTTCTTCTTCAGCTGGTCAGTAAAATTCTTCTGGTGCGATAACTGCCCTTCCTTGTGGCGAATCCCCTCCTCGTTGTTGACATTGTTTTTCTTCATCTGCTCCTTCAACTCACGAATCTCTGCCTCGTACTCAGTACTCTGCTGCGCCAGAATTTCCTTAAATTTCTTGTTGTTGTGCTCCAAATCTTTGTGGAGTTTCGTAAACTTTTGCATATGTAGCCGCATTGCTTCACTGTGCTCATCCTTTAGTGACTTGAGTGCTTGGCTATGCTTGCCCTCTCCTGCAGCCACTAGTTCGCTTAAGTTTTGCCGGACGGTTTCCATCTCTTCTGCGAGAATGTCATAGCGTTCCATCTCTAGAGCAAGCTTGTGTTCATACTGGTTTTCAAGCTCTTGCGTCATCTTCGCGTGTTCTTGATCCACAGCCTCTTTTTCCATTGCCGTTTCACGCACGAATTCTTCGTACTCTGACTGCAGCTTTCCATACCGGTCCCGTTCTCCCTTAAGTTGCCGCTGGAAATCTTCGCCCTTGGCTTCGAGCTTTTCGCCCCAGGACGTGCGCTCTGTGTGAAGCTCATACTTGGCTTTCCCAACGCCTT